>Ga0137302_10226_pt1 | contig 36430 bp, 28 predicted proteins | sample Ramsor2O_GlcNAcB_FD_97184 | JGI IMG/M metagenome (GOLD analysis project Ga0137302, IMG submission 97184) | Mouse cecal microbial communities from Vienna, Austria - N-Acetylglucosamine amended with D2O_GlcNAcB | ecosystem: Host-associated > Mammals > Digestive system > Large intestine > Cecum... | reverse complement strand
TGCTGTCTTAAGGAATCTGTTCATATTGGTGATGAAATCTCCGCAACTGTTGTCAGAAGAGACGGCGGACAGGGACAGATCATGCTCTCCAGCAAGGATGCAAATGAAGTGCTGGCGTGGGATAAATTAAAAGAACTGAAAGACAATCAGACTAACCTGACCGTAAAAATCGGCGGCGTTGTCAATGCCGGTGTCATTGCATATGTAGAAGGTATCCGCGGATTTATTCCCGCTTCCAAGCTTTCTTTAAATTATGTGGAAGATTTAAACGAATGGCTGGGACAGGAAATCCAGGTTCGTGTTATTAATGTTGAAGAAGAAGATAATAAGCTGGTATTATCTGCAAGAGAAATCTTAAGAGAAAAAGCAAATGAAGACAGAAAAGCAAAAGTATCCAATGTAGAAGTTGGGCTTGTAACGGAAGGCACCGTTGAATCCATTCAGCCTTACGGTGCATTTATCAATATTGGCAACGGACTGTCCGGACTTGTATATATTTCACAAATCTGTGAAAAAAGAATTAAAACTCCTGCAGCGGTTCTTGCTGTTGGCGATCAGGTAAAGGTTAAAGTGATTAATATTAAAGATGGAAAACTCAGCCTTAGCATGAAAGCATTGAACGATGTTGCCGCAGAAGAAGTGACAGAAGAAACCTTCGACCTTCCTGAAACAGAAAGTGTTTCTACTAATCTGGGATCTCTTTTCGCTAAAATTAAATTATAATCGGCAAACTATCTGTCATTTTGACTTTTATATTACATCAATTTAACGCGGTGATTTGTCGTAATTCACTAAAACAGGTTCTTCAAGAACCTGTTTTTTCGTTATTTTTTACAATAAATTCACGTAGTGTTCATACTTCGTTCACAATTCATTGTTATACTTTAAACATCTCCAAAAGAGATAACTTCCGGTTTATAGCGTAATGTTTTCATTACACATATAGATAAATTTTTTCATAATAGCCTCGGTGTACCAGACACCGGGGCACTCCTCATTTTATGGGGAAATGAAGGGTCTGCAGGCTTTCGGGGCTTGCTTTTTTTATTGCTTTAAAAGCCTGTTGATTGAAGGTTTCAATCTGTCCATCTGTAATAACTTACTTCCAATATTTTCAATTTATGATTTTATCAACAATACTCCTCTGTTACTCAGCCAGATAGATACTGATCTTTTTCATTACATTTTTTACCGCCTCTTCTACTGTTTCCTGGGAACCCAGACACTTTTTCCCTTCTTCCATCACGGTCCTGTTAATCATATCATCCAGCAGAGCCGCCGTATTTAATCCTGCGATTTTCTGCTTAAATTGATCTGCGTCGCTTTTTGACGGCCATATCCGTTCCAGATGAAAAGCGCCTTCTCCCCTATCGTCTACCAGATCATAACTGTCCCTGAAGTCCGCCGGCTTTTCCATATTACTGTCAAATACCTTTTTATTAACCGGATATCCGGATACTTGGACGGACTGAATATCTGACTGGAGCATCATTGTCATAAAACGTTTTGCCAGCTCTGCGTCTTCACTTTTGGAACTGATTGCCAGTGGATCTATCGGAATATAGACATCTCCGGGCACCGTTTTATATTCTGCGTCTCCCAGTTTGCTGACCATGGACAATATCCAGCATAAATCTTCTGCATTCGCCGCATTGGAAATACCGATGCGGGTATTTTCAAATCCCATGATACCCAACTGGTAAGTGCTGGTGGTCATGAAACTTGCCACATCCAGAGCTTCCCCTTCCGGCTGGTCTTCTCCCTGCAATTCTCCTTGTATTACACCTGTTTCCGGCTGTCCCGCTGCTCCCAGCTGGGCATCCTGGATCTTTTTCAGGGAAGTATAAAACCCTGTCAGACTGGTTTCATCCAGCGTCCCGTCCTCTGCAATCCAGAATGGCGCTGCATTTACCAGAAATAATCTGATTAAGACATCCGCCGGCATACTTCCGATGACACTCTTTGCGTCCGGGTTCTCCGTTCTCATTTGTTGCGCCACCCCTGCCAGGGATTCTAAATCCTGATACCGGGATACCAGTTCTGTTTTACCCGTTGCCACTGGAACAGAAAACCGCATGGGTACTGCCAGAATTTGATCTTCATTTTTATAAGAAGCAGCTATGTTTTCAAAAATGCCGTCTGTATCTGCAACTTCCGCTATCACATCACTGATATCCATTAATAATCCTTTTTCCATATAGGAATCTGCCGGCATTCCGTTTAAAAGCAGTATATCCGGTCCCTGACCCGACATAATATTGGTATTCAGAGTTTTTACGGCATCGGTTACGGTTACGGCATCTTCCCCGGTAAGCCCTATTTCAAAATTCACAAATACATCCGGATTGTTTTTCTGGAATATCGTAACCGCCTGGCGGATAAGGATATTATCATACAAGGAATAGATGGTAAGTTCCTTTTCCGGTACTGCCGGCACATTTGGATCATATTGGTAGCGAACCATGGATAAATCATATCCAACATTGTAATTTAATATAAATGCGTCCTCTTCCAGAACCGTTCCACCTGCCAGAGAAGCCGCTGGATTATACATTTTTCCCAATGCCCCGTTAAATATTTTTTCTACTACGGAACTGCCAAGGGTATATTTATAGACGCCGGTATTATCCCCAATATAAATATTTTTATTGGCAGGGTCTGTCATAAATATGGGCATGTTTATTTGATTCGCCATCTTTTCCTTACCGGCAAAAAACTCATATAACACCTGGTTCTTCTCTTCCAGTTTATGTGATGCAAGATCATACGTATCCACGTTTACACCTTCCGTTTCCCACTTGTCATTGAACCTGCTGTAAGCCACAAAAAGCTTGCCGTCTATAGGAATCAGCGTGGGATACGACATACTATTATCGTTGGAAGCCATATGATAAGTATATGCGACTTCTCCAGAACCACAGTTAATCTGATATATATTTCCTGCCTGATCACCGCATATTAATTCCCCTTCTTCAGTAAACTCAGCTGATGTAATTTCATTATTTTCTCCGGATAGAGACAGCTTTACTTTCTTTACCGTTCCGCCCTTATCCATATATTTATAAATTTTACCCTCACCCCTGTTCATCCTGTAAAATATACTGCCGTCATACCCGGCTGCCATGGGCACAATTCCCCCAAGCTCCTCTGCAAACGATAATAAGTTCCCTGATGCAGCGTCCCCATCCCCGGGGGCCTGCATATCTTCCGTCAGCTCCTGGGGCTGTTTCTCCCAGGCAGTCCACGTATCACCGCCATCCCGGGAATGGAAAATTCCCTTTGGAGTAAATGCCCGGAGTGTTTTGTCCGAAAGTGCCTTGACTAATGTGCCTATTTCTGCTTCCGGTAAACTCAGATCCTGTTCTACATATCTTCCCAGGGATTGGTTACCTGTTGTCTCCAGGCTTGTGTTTACCGGCTGTCCGCCCCCTTTTTCCGGTGTATTTTTCTGTTGGTTACATCCACTCAGAACAGTTAATATCATCATTAACAAAACCGCAATAACGATTCTTTTTTGTCTATTCATTGTATATCCTTTCCGGGTGCGTATCTGATATTCATTTTCTCTATTTACACGCTCCACTTCGCAGGAGATTTGCCCAGGCATACTTAAATATACTTTTTTCTTACCTGCAAAACCATTATAACACAGACCTTTTTTCACTGCCTCTAAAAACCCTTTATCTTATCTCTAATTAATCTCTAATTTCCGTTAAACCGACAAAATGAATCATTCATATGTTATAATGGTCAAAAGATTATCTGATAATTGTGTTTGATTATTGTTTTACAGACGTACTTTACAGTTTATGGAAGAATATCCCGGATAAAGGGATTGAGTGATATATAAAGGAGCCTAACAACATGCGAATTTTGATTATTGACGATGATGTTAAACTATGCCAGTCACTATCTTACAAGTTAAAGAAAGATGGGTTTTCTGTTGATTTTTGCCATAACGGGGAAGATGGGCTCTATTTGGCTTATCAGAACGCCCATGACCTGATACTTTTAGACCGGATGCTGCCATCCATGAGCGGCACCACACTTCTTTCCAGGTTAAGAGAATCCGGCAGCACGACACCGGTTATATTGGTGACTGCGCTTGGGGAAATCCACGACCGGGTTCAGGGACTAGATACAGGTGCTGATGATTACATTGTAAAACCTATTGCTTACGAAGAACTCATGGCAAGAATCCGCTGCATCAGCCGGCGCCCCAGAAAAATAGAAATCATCCAGAATATTACCTGTAGCGATGTGACTTTTCACCCTCTTGAAAAAGTATTGTACAGAGATAACCAGTCCTGCTCCCTTTCCAAAAGAGAAGGGGAGCTGATGGAAGTATTTTTAAAAAATCCCAACCGGGTTCTGACCCGCATGCTCCTGCTGGTAAAGGTGTGGGGACCGGATGCAGAAATAGAGGATGGCAACCTGGATAATTATATTCATTTTTTAAGGAGACGCCTGCGTACCGTAAACAGCTGTCTAACCATTAAAACGATCCGGGGGATCGGATATCGTCTGGAGGCCTGAATGTTTCATAAAATATACTTAAAAATGACTCGTTTTCACACGTTTGTCACAAGCGCAATCCTGATTGTAATGTCCCTTGCCGGACTGCTTGTGTTTGAAAGTCTATTAACGAAAAACGAATTCTCTGTCTTTGATAAAAATCAAAACGCTATCCTCACCTACCTGGACGGACAAAATATCATTGACCATGAGAAACTCATGCGCCTGGCTGACAACCGCTATTATTCCATTGCACTTTTTGAAAAAGGAACGCTGCTGTTCCAAAACCAAATGGGGGCGGACTCAGGGCAGAAGGAACTGATTGACACCGCATACCAGACTGCAAAAAATGTTTATAAGTTCGATATTGCAAATCCTCCGATATCCAGGAGAATGATAAAATACCTGGACTTTGGCATCACCTTTCTAAACAAAAAATATTATGTATCCGTGGCTTCCCTGCCTAATTCAACCGGTATATTATGCGCTGTCATTTTGTTTGACCGTTCCCAGCTGTTCACACAAATCTTTCAGCTGCGCCTGACATTTCTCTGTATAGACATTACTGCTATACTATTACTGTTCCTCTTTGCCAGAAAATTTACCAGGAAGATGCTTTTCCCAATTGAAGAAAGCCGGAAACGGCAGGTGCAGTTTGTGGCCGCTGCTTCCCATGAGCTTCGTTCTCCCCTTTCAGTTATGCTCGCCAGCATCACCGCTTTAAAAGCAGCCGATAAAGAGGACATGCCTGTTTTCTATGAAGCAATCGAAAATGAGGGCAGCCGTATGAAACGTCTGATTGATGACATGCTGACGCTGGCAAATGCCGATAACCAGTCCTGGTCAGTCCGCTTTGAAGATACACAGCTGGATACTCTGTTACTGGATGTGTATGAGAAATTTAGTCCCTTAGCAAGGAACCGTGGCATGACTTTGCAAATCAGCCTGCCGGATGATTCCCTTCCCCAATGCTGCTGTGACAGTCAGCGAATTGAACAGGTGCTTTCTATTCTTCTGAATAATGCAATGAGCTATTCGTCAGCGGGCTGTTCTATAACTCTGGGTATCTGTCTTATCGGCGGAAAGCTGAAGCTTTGGGTTGCCGATCAGGGTTATGGCATTCCGGATGATCTGAAGCAAAAGATTTTTCTGCGCTTTTTCCGGGCTGACCAAGCTCGTAAAGACAGGGAACATTTTGGTCTCGGTCTTTGTATCGCCAGCGAAATTATCCGTCTTCATCAGGGAAAAATCTGGGTTGAAGACAACCCTGGCGGCGGCTCAGTATTTTACTTTACACTTGTGCCTGCATGATGGAACACCTGGATATTCCGCATTGCCGAACGAATCCTTGTTGTTTTCTATTTACTTTATATAGTTTTATGTAATATAATATTACCGTACAACCAATTAGAGAAAGGACAAGTTTATATTATGAAAAAACCATTTATTATGCTGGGCGCTCTTTTACTCGCTGCCGCCGTTTTCACAGGATGCGGGCAAAAGGATTCTGCATCCGAGACGCAAAGCAGCACTACGGCACAGACAGAAACAGTGAAGTCCAGTGAAACAGAAACAACTAAAGCAGCCAGCGAATCCGAAACAAATGCTTCCGAATCTGCCGCAGCTGACACAAACGTTACCACCGAGGCTGATGCTTCTGCCGATTCAACCTTACTTTCCGGTAAGCATCACGTAGAAATCACGGTGAAGGACTACGGTACCATCAAGGTAGAATTAGATGCAGACAATGCTCCTATTTCCGTAACAAATTTTGTGAATCTGGCTAAAAGCGGGTTCTATGACAATCTTACTTTCCACCGCATTATCAGCGGATTTATGATCCAGGGCGGTGACCCGGAAGGAACCGGCATGGGTGGTTCTGATGAGACGATCAAAGGCGAATTTTCCAATAACGGCGTTGAAAATCCACTGAAGCATACCAGAGGCGCAATATCTATGGCACGCTCCCAGGATATGGACAGTGCCAGTTCCCAGTTTTTCATCGTTCACGAAGACAGTGATTTTTTAGACGGTGATTATGCGGTATTCGGTTATGTAACTGAGGGAATGGAAATTGTAGATAAGATCTGTGAAGATACAAAGGTTCAGGATAGTAACGGAACGGTAAATCCGGAAGACCAGCCTACCATTGAAAGCATTAAGGTAGTTGATTAATCTGTCTTCTTATTATAATGAAAATACAATAAGCGGCGCTCAGGGGATCATCTTTTTCCCTGCACGCCGCTTTTGCATTTTATATTATTCTTTTATACTTCTTTACGTTGGAAAAACTGCCGTAAATCACCTTATTTTTATTCTTAACATAAGCTCTGACTTTAAAGTAGTATGTTTTTCCTTTTTTTAATCCTCCTTTTACTGCAGTTGTCTTTGAACTGGTACCTGCTTTTTTATAAGCGTGGCTTCCCTCCTTCATCCAGATTTCATAGCCGCCTGCTTTTACTTTTCCATAGTTTAACTTTACTTTTGTGGTACGGTACCTGCTGACTGACTTTAATTTCACTTTTTCAGGTTTCGCTGCCGTATATATCTGCTGGGAATATTTACCCTGTCCGAATTTATTGACTGCGGCTACTTTTATTGTGTATCTGGTTCCGGATGCCAGTTTCTTTATTTGATAGGATGTCTTTGTGGTTTTTCCAGCCAGACGCCATTTCCCGCTTTTATAGATATACACCTTGTAAGATTTGGCATTATGCAGTTTCTTCCAGGAAACTGTAAGAGACGCCGTCCCTGCTTTTACCTTTACCCCTGCTACCTGTTCGGGCTTTTTTAGAACCGGATCAGGGTTTGGACCGGGTGACGGATCAGGCTTGGGGTTAGGTGACGGATCAGGCTTGGGGTTAGGTGAAGGGTCCGGCTTGGGATTAGGTGCAGGGTCCGGGTTGGGCTTGGGATCAGGATCCGGGTCCGGATCGGGCGGATTTACCGGACCTTTTAACTCCAGTTGATCCTTTGCTTTTTGTAACTGTCCGATGCAGTCGCTGATTTCCCCATCCATTGCGTTTTCGTCCTGATATACTTTCTCTGCTGCCTCTAAAGATACCAAAAAAGCAACTGTGTCTTTATAAATGTCAGTATTTAGTTTTTTACATTCATCCAGCAATGCGGACAGCTTTTCTTTGGATCCCTGCGTATAGCCGCTATACTGCACTGCATTCATTAATGATGACCATGCCCTGTCTATTTCTGTCTGGGATGCATCCTGGCGTTCTGATATGGAAACTGCCTGTTCATAAGATGTACTAAGCTGTCCTTTCACAACCGGGATTATCCGATCCTTTTCCAGTTGTTCTGTATAGGAAATTACTTTTGCAAGATTTTCTCTGCTGATGTCCTCTGTCGGTACTTCCCCGGGTACCGGTCCCGAAAGTCCGATCCAATCCTTATGTACTTTTTTTCTTAATTTAAGCATAGCATTCAGAAGGTACTTCTGCTCTTCATTTACAGCACTCTGGGATACGTTATCCGCTGCCAGAAGCTGGTTAGCCCGAACTAAGGATACCCCCATCTGGTCTTTGTAACTGCCGTCTTCAAAACTGTTCATATCGTACTGGTTTGCAAGATCAGCCAGTGCCCGGAGATCTCCTGTCCTTAATTTAGATGGAATCTCTTTACCTTTGGTATAGGTCAGCCTGTCTATGTCAATTACCGGGGTCTCACACTCTATTTTGATCCTGTGTGAGCCCAGCTTAAGATCGTTGATTTCATACAGTTTGATGTTAATTCCGGGTGTTCCCATACAGGAAACGGTCTCCACATATGTTCCATCTATATATATACGGGCAGTGCCAAAGTTAACGTCATGCTGTCCATACCAGGCAGCACCTGTACCGTAAAACTCTAATTCTACAGAAGCTTCTGCTTCCTTTGTATAGCAGGCGCCGCCTCCATGGTACCCTTCATTTTCCTCTGTGACCCAACTTCCCGAATATTCCAGTTCAGGAGCACTCTCTTCCACCGTTACAGTACCCGCCGGATCCGGTACAGGCCCAGGGCCCTCAGTATCCGGTTCACTGATTTCCACTGCTTTTACTAATAAATAATTGCTGAACGGGTAAGAAAATACGGCATTACTGGTGGTTACGTTTGTGGCAACTACAACATTATTTACATAATCTACGATGCGGTACAGCTTCCCATCTTCCAGACCTTTTAATTCAATATCCGGGTTGCCATCCGGGCGGTACCGGTTGCCATCTTTATAGAATGCATAGTACATGACTCCATCTTTATCCACCGTATATGTTTCATAAGGATCATATCCATAGCTGTATAAATCCCCGATAAATGTGCCTTTATACAATTCGTTTTCCTGTGCAATTTTAAGCCATTTGGCATACTCCTCTTCCTCCCATCCTGACAGATCGCGTTTTTCAATTAGAATGGCGCCCGTTCCCACGGTAGACGGATACCAGACTTCGTTATGGTCGGTGGTAACCGGGAAATAATCGCCGCACAGTGCTTTATATGCCTTGACCCTTCTCCTGGTCTGGTCTACAGAGGTCGGATCGGCTGTGGGAACCTGCGTTACATAGGGAAGCGAATAGAAATCCTGAGGTGTTCCACAGTTGCAGAGAAGATGAAAAGCATCCGGGTTATTTGCTGTCATCGCCTCATAAACTGCCAGGTAGAACTGTGCCTGCTGCTCTGTGGATTCTTCCGGGCGGGCGTGGCGGTGTTCCTGGCTGTAACACTTTGGCAGGCTCCAGACGTAATCACTTTTAAATCCGTCAAATCCCCAGTCATTCATCGCACGGTTAATAAAATCAACCTGGCTCTGTACTGCTCCTTCTGACAACGGGCACAGTGCATAACCACAGCTGCCCAGAAAACTATTAAACTGTCCCGGACCAGCCAGCCGTCCAAAGCTGCCGTCCTGATTTTTAATAAAATACTCCGGATGCTCCTGATACAATGCGCTGTCTTCTCTTCCACCGTCACAGGGGCGCCACCACAAGACTGCAGTCATCCCCCTTTCATGGATTGCATCCGTTAAACGGCGCATATCTGCCGCCCCATTGGGGAGCTTCCAGCTGTTCAGCCCCCATTCACCTGCTGCATTATACCACCCGTCATCCAGGGTAATCTGTTTGACGCCCATCTCCTTTAGCTCGTCCAGTTTATTGATAATAAGATCCACTGTCCAGTCAAATTCCCACCCCCAGCTCTCCCAGCGGAGTACATAGCTGCTTTCGGGAATCTGTTCCCGGGAAAGTGTGGTAAACCCAATCTGCTTCATTCCATCCGCATATCCCCGCAGCCCCGAATAATAATCCCCGCTGTGTACATTGACAAAGCTCTGGCTGATCTCCGTTTTCGTATGGGCAGTAAGCACTGCGCCCGGATGTTTCACGGACACTTCAACGGAACCGTTCCTTTCATTTACCGGCGTGGAAAGCTGCCTGCGGGTTACACTGGCGTCTCCCACGGTGACTCCCCCCTGTTCCCCATAGATATCCGCCGCCGGAATACCTGCTGCAGTGTCATCCTGCAAATTTTCCCGGTAGAAGCTTTCGCCATCCATAAGATCTATTTTTTGCAGAGTATCATACCAGCTCTGTGATCCCTCACCTCCGCCATTATAACTCCACACCGTATTTGATGGATGATCCAGGCTGAATCTGCTGTCAATAAATCCCTCCGCATTTACCTCTTCTGCCAATGCCTTATAGGAAGTGCTGATATGAAGCAGGCCTTTGATTTCATCCACGGTTTGGATCACTACCGACCTCTGAAGCCCTGTATCTTTGGAAACAGAGATGATTGTCATCCGGCTCCCCGCTCCCGCAGCCCCGGTTACGTTCTCCTGTGCTTCACATTGAAAGTCCGAAAAATCCGTTACTTCCTGCCCGTTCACCACCGGGATGGAGACCTGGGACCTTTGGGTCATTACTGTCTGGTTCCCATCCGCATCTGTACGGAATAACTGCACTGTCCCCTCTTCCCGGGAAAATATCACGGATACTCCGTTCCCTGTTATCTGTTCTGCCCCGTTTGGCGAGGCTTTTACATGTAATCCGTTCACGCCCAATGTGCCTGCAAACATTAGAAGTGCCCCAATCATTGCAAAAGTTTTATTCTTCATCGTACTTTTTCCTTTCTGATTTCCAGACACGATTCAGCTACAGCCGGACCAGATAGTTATTCTACTATTCAAGTCCGGCTGTGTATTTATTTCCTGTGATTATTTCGCTTTTACGCTGATATCTGCACTGTAACTGCCTGCAATATTTTTTTTGCCAGAAGTTTTGTAAGCTTTTACCTTATAAATATATCTCTTTTTCTTTTTCACGTCTTTATCTTTAAAATTCAATTTACCGGACTTTAATTCCGCTGCCTTTCTCCAGGTCTTCCCAGTCTTCTTCATAACCACATAGCCAGATGCACCGCTTACCTTACTCCAGGATATCGTTACGCTTCCCTTGGTAATTTTACTCTTAGCAACAGGTGCTGCCGGAACTGCTTTTTTGGAAATTGTACGGTTCTGGCTGTAAATTGTTTTATGATTAATTACTTTATAAGCTTTTACAGAAAATTGGTACTTACTTCCCGCAGTAGTCTTTTTATGAATATAAGAAACGTTTGCATTTCCTTTTATGGTCTTTATAGTTGACCATTTTCCTTTATTTTTAACCTGGACAACGTAGCCGTCCGCATCCGCTGCTTTTTTCCAGCTGAGCTTAATATTCTTCGACTGATATGCTTCTGCCTTTAAGGTTAACCGGACAGACTGGAATTTTAATTCCTCCAGACGGGTTTCTGCTGCAGTTAAAACCGCATAATTTTTAACCAGGTTTTTCTGTGCAGGAGTCAGTTTGTTGTATGCATTACGCGCTTCTTTTATAAGCGCTTCACTTTTCAGAGTAACCGTTTTGATCCCATTGATCTGGTTGATTACAGGCTCTGCTGCGCGGGCATCCAGCTCTGCCTGAGTCGGCAGCTTCTTCAATCCTGCAATTGCTTTTACCAGGGCAGCTGTACTTGCATCAATCTGCTGCTGGTCCGCTTTCTCGTTATCTGCCACTGCCTGAGCTGCTTTCATTGCTTCCGCCAGGACTTTATAAGTATCTGATGTGTATAAGGATGCATTGATACCTTTTGCTTCGTTTAATTTGCTCAGTAACTGCTGCTTATCTGCTTTTACTGCTTTATGAATGACAAAATTAACCCATCCATTGCTGTCAATAGATATTTTTGCTTCCTTTGTTGCAGCGTCATAGGTGATCTTCGGAGCGCTGTATTGATTGTGGTTATTATCGGAATCATACATTCCGTCTATCACTTCAATGACCGGCGCCTCTTCCTGATTCGTCAGGGTAATGACCGTGTTGCGGAACTCTTCATCTCTTCTAACTCCGTCAGGCATATAATTATTCAGCAGATATTTGGGCCACAGATCGTTATTATCGGAATCCCAATGCTGGGTTGCTCCCGATCCGGCAGCAATATATCCTTCCCAGATATCGTCCTTATCAACCAGGAAGTTATTCAGGTTTACCTTATAACTATTGTCTTCCTCTTTTAACAGAAGGTAGGTGTAGTTGTCATATTCCACATGAATATCCGTATTGCTGTCATTGGTTGGAAGGGTTACTTCCTGTCTCATCTCCTTCTGCCATTTGCTGTTGTATGTATACCAGGTATTATCCAATTTGTAAGCATATCCGGTACCGGTATAAGTCTGGGGATACGCTTCATCGAACAATGCCCGCAGCTTTTCAGGTGAATTATATGAATTTCTGATATCTGATTTTGTCAGTGTCAGTATGTCTCCGTTCTTCTCTTTAAAATCTTGTGCTGCTCTTGGAATAATGGAAGGCAGAATGCCGTACCTGCCGGTCGTCTGAGTCATGAAAGTTTTTTCATCTCCCTGTTTACCACCATCTCCATACAGTGTCCCTACTACGTTCCATCCCATGGAGCCTGCAAAACTATGGAGCGATCCGTCTGTACTGTCATAGGCGATTTTGGTTTTCGCCAGCATTTCATCCTTATCCGGTATTTTTTCATTCAGCATATAATCAATTGCTTTACTGATCGCATGGTTATATACAGGTCCAATCTGGTTACGGATACCGGTTGAATTAAATGGGTGTTCAAATGAATACACGGTAGCACCACTCATGGACTCCTGGATCATACGCATGGGATAGAGCAGTTCCGGAAATGCAAATGCACCTCTGCACTCTTCCGGTCCATGGCTTCCAATACTTCCGTCCGGATTTTCATACAGCTTCCAATATCCTTCAATAAACCACATCCAGGAATCAATCAGAGAGCCGTAATTATCGCACATATCCGAAAGCCATGCTCCGTATGTTACACTTTCAAATGAATTATAGCTTACATTTGTGCTCCAGGCACTTGTCGTTTTAGACATCAAAATGAGGTTTTCTTTGTTTTCTTTTGCTGTATTATAAAATCTTTCATTATTGATAATTGTCTCAACAGAATCGCCTTCATCGTTCATATCTGCAACCCAGACATAGCCGCCGTACTGAGCAGCCAATTCAATTTTATCTGCGATTTCGTTGCTGAGTCTTGTACGGTTTCCGGCACTGTGAAGCTCGGAATATGCTGTTCCCATAAAATATTCAAAGTTCTGGTAATACTCTGCCACCTTGGCATTTGACAAATAATTATTGGTAAATGAATTTCCAACCATAACGAAAAATGGAATGTGGTTTTCCTCTGCAAGTCTGGTCTGTTCTTCTAAAAACTCCATATGTCCCGGATAATCCACATTTAAATAATAGCCGGGATGAATAACAATTGCAGAATACGGCTTCTGATTCTCCGGAAGCTGGTTCCAGAAAGTAACGATATCATGCCCGCCCTGGATTGGTCCGGGAGTAGCTTCAGAGGGATTCATCTCCCTTGCCATATGATGAATGATCAATGGATGTTCATTGTCTACTGTCATTCTGAGCGCAGCTTTTCCCATGACGTTTACCGGTATTTCCTTTTTCAGGTCTTTGCTGGTAACGGTGAGCATTGCTGATCCGATTGCGATTCCTGTAATCGTGAATCCATCGTTTACTTTTACGATCTGTTCATTACTGCTGGCCACATTCACTTCCTGATTATATACATGGGCAGTTCCCTTTAATACATCTACACTCAGGCTGGTACTTTTTCCAACCTTTAAGGAAATTGTATCTGGGTTTACGATTAAGGTATCCGCCTTCACTTCTCCGGTATCCGCGGTATACTCAAATGCATCCACTTCAATATAGTTCTGATACTGAATCTCCGGGCCTACTGCTTCCACACGGAAGGTATGTTCTCCAAACGGAATGCCAACTAGCGTATAGAGGTCTTCCTTCATTACCGCTGTCCCTGCAGCATTTACTCTGGCAATTTCTTTCCCGTCCAGGTAAAGCTTCGCTTCCCCGTAATTGGTATCTTTTTGTCCGATCCAGCGGATACCGGTTCCGGTAAAGGTAATTTCCGCCCAAGCGCCCGGTGCGTTGGACTGCTTTGCATCTCCCCCAATGTGGGCGTCTCCCGTTTCCACTTCCCATTTACCGGAGTATTTTACCAGATTTGATATGTTGTCTACCTCAACCCAACCGGAAGATGCCAAATCAGTCATAGCATCAAGCTTTGCCTCTGTGTATCCATAGTCCGTTGCCTCTGTCTGGACGTCATCCGCCGGTTTGGTGTACTCTTCGTCTTTTGTCTCTGACTGAACGCCATCCGCCGGTTTGGTGTACTCTTTTGCCTCTGTTTCAGTCCCGGCATTTTCCATAATAGAGACCGATTCGCCTGTCGCAGCTGCCGCACTGAGCGGAGTACTAAGGCATAAGCATGTTGCCGCCAATAAAGCTGTCAGTTTCTTTCCTCTCCATTTCATCTTTGTTTCCTCCCTTTCGTACTTGTTTATCATCAGTATAATGATTAAAAATTACAAAGTACATACGATTACTTGTCATAATATTTTACTTTTTTGACCCGTGTAGAAGGAAAATTTGAGAATGGAAAAATTAGGTTAAAAAATCATCTTTTTTATCAAAAATCTATCATTATTTAAGCATTATCCAAAGTTTTAACATGAGATTAACGTTCAATGCCGTCGCGTGCCGCCTGTCCATGGTTGAATGGATGTTTTATTTTTCGAATCTCAGATACATAATCAGCAACATCTATCAGTTCCTGGCTCGGAGTATTTCCGGTGATTATAACCTCCAGATTTTCCGGCTTATTTTTAAGAAAATCTAAAACTACTCTTTCATCCAACAGCCCTGCGCTGATGGTATAGATCGTCTCATCCATAAAAAGAACATCAAATTCTTCCTCCCTGGCAATCTGTGTTACTTTCAAAAACTGCTGTTTGTAAAACTCTCTGCGCTCTGCTTTTTCTTCCTCTGTCATTTGAAAACTGAATTTTTCTTCCTCCAGTCCGTCAACGATATGGATATTGTCTGCTTTTTCCAAAATTTTACGTTCGCTGGTTTTGTTGTTCTTCATAAACTGGTAAACCAGTACCTTATATCCGAATCCCGCTGCTCTAATGGTCAGCCCCATTCCGGTTGTTGTTTTTCCTTTTCCGTCTCCATAATAAATATGAATCAAACCTGTTCCTTTTAACATGTCCAAACCTCCTGAATTTTTAATTATTTACCAACATGCTATGATTATTATTTATTTTACCATAAGTATTTATATAAAAACAGATAAAATCAAAACACAAAAAGAGCAGAGATCCAATGACAGACTGATCTGCCCATTATCTCTGCTCTTTTAGAACGCTTATTATAAATCCAGCTTCATATCACCTTGTTTTATCCAGTTCCTCTTTCTCATAAATTCCGATACTATCAGTGTAACAATAGCCGGAAGCAAGATTTGTATCACAGCTATTTTAACTAAAACTATGGTAGCCCCTTCAACCGGTGCCATGGTCTGATACGTCATGATCTGTCCTACCAGCCCTGCGGTTCCCATACCGGAACCAGTGGCATTGCTGGTCATTTTTAATATCATCGTTCCCACAGGTCCTAATATGGAACTGGATACAATTGCCGGTATCCATATAACCGGCTTTCTGACGATATTAGGTACCTGCAGCATTGAAGTTCCTATCCCCTGGGCAAGAAGTCCCGCCACTTTATTCTCCCGGTAACTGGCTACTGCAAAGCCTACCATGTTACAGCAACAACCTATGGTTGCCGCTCCAGCCGCCAGTCCGGAAAGATTCAGGATTACTCCCAGTGCCGCCGAACTGATCGGAAGTGTTAAAACCATACCCATTATAACAGAAACAATAATTCCCATCAGAAACGGCTGTTGCTCAGTTCCCCAGTTAATAATCGCTCCAAGCCCTTCCATAAATCTGGATATGGGAGGTCCAACCAGAAGACCCACCGCTGCACCGGATGCAATGGTAGCAATCGGCGTTACCAAAATGTCAATTTTCGTTCTCCCGGATACCAGATGTCCCACTTCAATCGCTACATACGCTGCTATAAAAGCTCCCAGTGGTTCCCCAGGTCCTGCCAGAACAATTGCCCCGTCCACCAGTACGGTTCCGGCCAGAATTTTGCCTGCGAAACCTCCTATCATGCCGGCGGTTGCCGCAGAAAGTACTACCAGCGGGCTTTCTTTGAACTTATAAGCAACTCCTACACCGATACCTGCGCTGGTCATGGCTGCAGCTGCTTTTCCCACCTGGAATAACAATGCCCCGATGTCACCGCCGATCAGATTCGCAATCTGCTGAATAATAGTTCCAACTATCAATGTGGCAAACAGGCCGAGAGCCATGCCGCTTAGACCATCAATAAATACTCTGTTTAAATACCTTTTAATTAAATTCATCTTTTCCTCCCAGATCGTATTTGAGCCATCATGTAAGACTTTACCCTATAAAACTATTTTTATACAATATTATAAGTTCTTGACAGCTGTCTTGTCACTGGTGAAAATGTACCATATTTTCTAGTATTAATCAAGTATTCTTTTTTCTTTTAAAGCATTTTCTATCTCATCCAGAATTTCCTCAGAATCCGCCTCAATGGTATGATAATGTACCCCGTTCGTCAACGCATTCAACGGGCGTGTCTTATAATGCTCCACCTTATTCACAAACTCATCGGCGTCTCTTCTGTTTGAAATAATCAGATCTACCATAATCTGGCCATATATTTCATGTTCCACTACCACATCCAGCATTTTACCGCCATGATCCACCACGCAGTACAGTTCTTCCCGTGTCTGCTCCGCTTGGTGCTTTACCCGTATCGACCTCCTTGCCCTTGCAGGAACAGAGGTATGATAAAGAATATAGCCCTTATTGGTAGATAGAATATTTTTATTTACGGCACGCAAAAGTGCAATATCCTGGACAATAACCTGGCGGCTTACAGACAGTCTCTTCGCCAATTCCGTCCCAGATACAGGAGCCTCACTTAGTTCCAAAATTTTAATAATTTGTTCACGTCTTTCTAATGTTTCCATAAATGTAACCGCCTCCGGGATTTTAGTATTTGGTTTGATTATACTATGGAAACATGGCAGAGGGCAACCAATAATCCCTACATTTCCTATTTACAATAATTTTGGTTTATTGTATGATGTAACATAGAATATACTGTCGAAAGGTTGATACCAAATGATAAAAGATAAAGAAGCACTACTTTTCAAATCGCTTCAATGTTTGGCCGTTATTGTTCTCGCCTTATTGCTCGGTTCTGCAGCTTACTCGGAAAAAACAGTTTACACGGTTGCTTCCAGTCGGGAATCGGACGCTCTGTCCCTGACAAACGACAGTTCATCCGGTTTTTCAGAATCCTCCACCGGCGAAAATGGGAAAACAAATACCTTAGAACTTCACATATATGACCAGATTACGGAAAAGATTACCGAGCTGCAGGAACTGCGTTTGAGCCAGGAAGATAATTTCGGCATTGATACTAACGAAACAAACGATACAGACGATGATATCTTGGACTCTGAACTCAGTGAATATGATTTAACAGAAAAAGGCTCTGCCGTAGAATATACCAGCGAAACTCTATCCGCAACAAAAGATGAATCCGAATCACAGTACTATAAAGTTTCCACAGAAGAAGCCACAGCAGATTCCAAATATCAGATTTATAGCAAAAAAGATTCCGCCGTTATCAATTCATCTCCGGAAACAGAACCATCCAGTACCGAGTCTGAAACAACCCTTGTCTCCCCGGAAAGTTATCTTCTCCGATACAGCGAAGAACCTTCCAAAAAAATCCATTCCCCAGACTTTTGATCTGCGGGTAGGAAAAGAAGCGGGGCTGACACCCTTATATCTTCATAAGAAGCTGCCCATAAAGCAGACCTGGGAAGAATTTGAAGCAACACTTACCAGTATGCTTGACAGCTTTGCAGGAGACTGGGGGCTTTACCTGAAAAATTTAAAAACGGGAGAAGTGATCAGCATTAATGAGCATCCCATGGAATCAGCCAGCCTGATTAAGCTTTACATCATGGGAACGGTATACCAGCATATCGCAGATGGAACTCTTGAAAAAACCGAAACCATCGACCGTCTGTTAAACGATATGATTACCGTAAGTGACAATGAATCTTCCAATGAGCTGGTACGATCCCTGTCACCCACCAAAGATCACAGCGAAGGCATGAAGATGGTAAATGAATTTATCCAGAAGAACGGGTTTAAAAATACCAAACAGGTAAATGGACTTGCTGATCCCAGTCTCTGGGTAGAAAATGCGGTGAACCAGACCTCTCCAGCCGACTGCGGAAAGCTTTTAGAAAAAATCTACAAAGGAAAACTGGTCTCCCACCTTGCTTCAAGAAGCATGGAAGAACTGTTGTTAAATCAGGAAATTACTTATAAAATACCCGCGGGGCTCCCGGAAAACGTGACAAGTGCAAATAAGACAGGCGAGGTCAGCAACTCGGAAAATGATGCTGCCATTGTATATTCCAACGCCTGTGATTACATACTATGCATTATGTCCACCGACCTGGCTGCCACCAATTCAGCTGTAAATCACATTAACAGCCTGTCCTCACTAATCTATGATTATTTTAATGATTAACGGGCACAGCGAGAAAGGAAACACTTTTATATGATGCGAATATGGTTTAAAATATTTAAAGATAATAAAATGCTGCGGGATACCGTGATCTGTGATGACACCGGCGAAACCAGAACCCATAAAATATTTAATGCCCTGGATGCCGCCTGTTATGAATTTGATTTGGGTAAATCGCTCTGGCTGGACGCAACAGTAGCAGCGTTCAAACGCCATGATAAAGCCCGGTTTAATCAGGATAATTTTATTGAAACGATTGATTTTGATTATTTGGAGATTCATGTTATTGAGGAGTAGTGTAATAATGAGTGTATAAATACCGGAATATTTAAGCCTAGCCCCTCTGTCGCATGGAACAGGGGGATAGGCTTAAAACTTCTATCTCAAAATTATCCCGTATATCAAACCACATTCCGCTTCTCTCCGCTCTGAAATGCTTTAATATTTAAATAAACCTCGTTCATCAGCCTCTCTCTTGCCTCCCTGCTGATCCACCCAATATGCGGAGTTATAAGTAATTTCCTGCTATCCTGGATATCAAGCAGCGGATTGTCCCTATCCATGGGCTCTTCTGTCAGGACATCCAGCCCGGCGCCTCCAATCATCCCCTCCTTTAATGCTTTTGCAAGATCTTTTTCATTTACAATAGGTCCCCTTGCTACATTTAACAGAATTGCTGTCTTTTTCATTTTTTCAAATGCCTGTAAATTCAGTAGATTCTCTGTGTCCTTGTTAAGCGGTGCGTGCACGGAGATAATATCAGATCTCTGCAGCAGGGAATCAAATTCTACCTGCTCATAAACAGCATCCTTATTTCTACCGGAAGTGGAGTAATAAATAATATGACAGCCAAGGGCGTCCGCTATTCTGGCAGTTCTTCTGCCGATTGCCCCCAATCCGATAATCCCCCAGTTCTTGCCTTCCAGTTCATAAATCTGCTCCCCAAAATGGGTAAACAGTTCACTTTTCACATATTCCCCGCTTTTTACATATTGATCATAATAACTTAATTTATGTAATAAAAACAACGCCATGGCAATTGTATGTTGAGCAACTGCATTTGTAGAGTATCCCGCCACATTGGCTACTGTTATATTTCTGGAATCCAGATACTCCTTATCCAGCACATTATAACCGGTTGCTGTTACTGCAATCATTTTCAGATTTGTGGCGTTGTTAAGATTCCCCCTATTCATAGGGACTTTATTCATTATTACAATATCTGCATCTTTTACCCTTTGTGCTACCTCATATTCCTGGGTCGTCTCATAGACCGTTACCTGCCCAAGTTCATTAAAACAGGACAGATCCATATCATTGCCTATTGTTTTACCTTCTAGTATCACGATTTTCATCATTGTTTTCTTCATTGTATTTATCATTGTTTTCATCATTATGTTTACCCTTTCCGATCGCTCTACCTCCTGCGTTTACCTGAACCCATATAAAATCCATCGGAAAAAGGCCACCTTATGTAACACAAGGCAGCCCCCTTCTATATGAATTTATGCAGATTTCCTGATTTTGTGAACCATATCTAGAATTAGGCCCACTTATCCCCGGAATCGCACTAATTAAAACCTATATCTATGAACTTCTATCTTAAAAATACTAATTGTTACAAAATAGCTGCTTCTAATCTATTTTAACATCATCTGCCGCAGACTGCGGCTAAATACCTTTCTTAATACCTCGATAAAAATCACTTCTATAAACGTTTTAACAATTCTTCTCTTTCTTTTTCAAATCCTGGTTTTCCAAGTAACGCAAACATATTCTTCTTGTAGCTTTCGACACCCGGCTGATTGAAAGGATTCACTCCCAATGTGTAGCCGCTGACACCACATGCAAATTCGAAGAAATAGAACAGCTCACCTAAGGAAAACTCATCCTGCTTCGGAATGGTTACCATCAGATTTGGTACATTCCCATCCGTATGGGCAAGAATCGTTCCATTCATTGCACTTTTATTTACAAAATCCACAGTTTGTCCTGCAAGATAATTGAGGCCATCTAAATCTACCGGCTCTTCCCCGATTTTTAACTCACACTGTGACTCTTCTACATTCAATACTGTTTCGAACATGATACGGCTGCCGTCCTGGATAAACTGACCCATGGAATGGAGATCTGTAGTGAGATCTACGCTTGCAGGGAATATTCCCTTTTGGTCTTTTCCTTCACTTTCGCCATATAATTGTTTCCACCATTCAGATACGTAGTGTAAGCTTGGTTCATAGTTGGCTAATATCTCTACTGATTTGCCTTTTCTTAACAGGATATTACGGATTGCTGCATACTGTAATGCATCATTTTCGTCAAAATCAGCTTCCAGAGCGCGCTGTCTTCCGGACGCAGCGCCCTCCATCAACTTCTTAATATCTGCTCCACTTACTGCGATAGGAAGCAAGCCTACTGCGGTTAATACGGAGAAACGTCCGCCTACATCATCCGGAACTACGAAGCTTTCATAACCTTCTTCGGTAGCCAGGTTTTTAAGGGCCCCTCTGGCCTTGTCCGTTGTAGCATAGATTCTCTTGGCTGCTTCTGCCTTGCCGTATTTCTTTTCCAGCATTTCTTTAAAAATACGGAACGCAATTGCTGGTTCAGTAGTGGTACCTGATTTTGATATAATGTTTACAGAAAAATCTCTGTCCCCGATAACATCGATTAAATGCTTTAAATAGGTGCTGCTGATGCTGTTTCCTACATAATAAATCTCCGGTGTCTTACGGATTTCCTTTGAAACCATATTATAAAAGCTGTGGCGTAAAAATTCGATTGCCGCTCTGGCACCAAGATAGGATCCGCCGATACCAATGACCAGCAGCACCTCACTGTCTCCCTGAATTTTTTCCGCTGACTTCTCAATTCTTCCAAACTCTTCCTTGTCATAATCTACAGGTAAATCAATCCATCCCAGGAAATCATTCCCCGCACCTGTCTTTGATACCAGCGTGTCCTTGGCAGCCGCAACTATATTCTTCATTGCTTCTACTTCGTTTTCGCCAATAAATCCAGCTGCTTTTGAATAATCAAACGTTACTTTATTTCCCATGATATTCACTCCTTCTTTGCGTGTTTTATATGTTCTTATCCATCATTCTACCAAATGTACTACACTTAATCAAGACAAAAATTCCTTTAGCACCTCCCTTATGACTCGTTCCTGTTCCGCTGGATCCATTTGTTTTAGGATTTCCGTGTTCCGCTCCTTGCTATGCTCACGCTCTGCCGCAGTTTCATCTAACCCCTCCTTTATTCTTGCCAGATTCTGTTTTAATTCACGCTTATCTTTTTGCGCCTTACTTTCCAGCGGCCTCACTGGCCGCTTTTTCACCCCTAGCGGTGAAATCGGCGTCTTTTCTTTCTCTTTTACTGAATCTGCCTCTGATACCGGCTCCTGTTTTTTCTCACTTTCCGATAGTGATGATAGATCCACCTCCTTGTAAGCATGTCCTATTCCGGAATTTGCCAGGTAATCTTCCAACTGTACCTGCAAATACCTGTTTTTATATCCAACATCAATTACCGCCTGGGTTCCTAATAGAAGCAATAGCGCTCCTCCGCCGGCCCATAGATAATTCTGTACAATGTTTGCTGCAAAGTTCTGGGCACCTGCCAGCAGATAACCTGCCCCGGCTATACCTAAGCATAGAACAAGTGCGGTGCCTCCCATACGGCGCCACTGGTGTAGACTCATACCAATGCACTGATATTCATAGATGCTTTTCTTTACAAAGACTGATGTATTGGTTAACCCTTCATTTAACCGTTTACTCGCGACGTACTGTTGTCGTAATCGCTTCATAAACTTGCCTTTCGCTTCTGTGTAGTTTTCTGCATCCCGTATCAGTCTGTCATATAGAATATTTAATACTAGTTGACTGATTACCCCCAAAATACAGATTGCTGCCATTGCGTAAAATAACATGTTTTGTTGTAAGATAGACCTTATCATTGTGATCCCCCTTCACCTTTCTGATTTGTACCGCCATCATAGCCCACAAAAAATAATTTGTAAAGCAGAATCGTTCGACAAAAAAACCTCGGAAACGGCTTATTTACGGGGGTTTTTGCGATTTTGGGGTTCATGTCAGGCACTTCAATTTCACTTTGAAATAACACATTTTGCCTTGATCAGAATTCGTGAAATCCATTTATTTTAGCGGTTCGAAGGCAGTTTGGAGAGGGCTTTAGAAATGTTAAAAAAATATATGAATTGACTGGCGAAGATTTACGCAGATAAAAATAAAATTTTTTTGATCCGGATGAAATTTTATTATAACAAGGGCTGACAGCTGTGCATTCCAGCTTAGTGCCTCCCGGCAGGGGATTAAACCATTCTGCAGGTGCAATGTGCTGCATCAAAGAATGGTTCGGGTTTCCTCTCCCCCGCCAAACTGACTTATGCCAAAGCTTCCATCAGCTTATTCACAAGATTTACACTATGCTGTGCTGCTTTCGCTTCAAATGTGGGATAGTCCATGGTAGCACTGTCATCCGACTTATCGGAAATTGCCCGGATCACTGCAAACGGTATCTTATTCAGATATGCAGTCTGCGCAATTGCCGCGCCCTCCATCTCGGTACAATACGCTTCAAAGTTATCCGTGATTCTGTTCTTTACTTCTTTATTACTGATAAACTGATCCCCGCTTACGATTCTTCCCCGGAAGACGTGAATATCCGGATTGGCTTCCAGGCATGCTTTCGCTGCAATTTCTGAAATCTCTTTATCTGACTCAAAAGAAAATACATCCAGCTGCGGGATCTGTCCTAAGGGATAACCAAAATTTGTAGCATCCATATCATGATGTACGAGATCTGTGGCAATCACCACATCCCCAATATCGATCCCTGCATTCAGTGATCCTGCTATACCCGTATTAATTACTCTGGTTATATGGAAGACATCTACTAAGATCTGTGTACATACCGCTGCATTAACCTTGCCTATTCCACTTCTTACTATCACAACGTTTTGTCCTTTTAAGATTCCCTGGCAGAATTCCATGCCGGCTTTAACGGTAACCGTTTTATTCTCCATTTCCTTTTTCAGCGCATCTACTTCTACATCCATTGCCCCAATAATTCCTATAATATTCATCTATTTTCCTCCATTAAGTTCACCTGTTTTCTGAAGTTATCTTATCATAACCCACCCGGTTCTGCAACTAATCCCAGGCAAGTTCTGCTAAATTTAACACTTAAGCGATTATTTTTCCTTTCAGATAAACGCTTATCTTCCTATATAATAAGAAGCAGTGGCAAAAGCTACTTCATCCGAGGGTCTGATTTCACGTTTTTCATTAGCTTCCAGTCTTTCTCCATTGAGAAAGGTCCCATTCATAGAGTTTAAATCCATAACATAAAATACACCGTCTTCCTTCCAGATCTTAGCATGTACCCGGCTGACAACCGGAAGATCTATCTGTACGTCCACCTTAGACTTCATCTTCCCTATATACAGCGCTTCCTCATATAAGAGAATATTCCCCCTTAGATGAGGTTCCATACTGATAAAACATAATTTTTTAAGCTCCTCATTTTCACAGAGAATTGTAGTTTGTCCGATGTGCTCCTCCGGCTTCTCCTGATCATCTTCCTGCATATCTGTTTGAACTGACAATATTGATGACTGGGGGGCCTTTGTACCATACTCTGGCTCATCCTCTAAGTCTATATCTGAATTCTTCTTACCATCTTCCATAAAGTCTTTTACCACTTCAGAATCCCGCTTTCCATTCCTTTGCTTTTCGTTTTTACTGGGTTTCTTCCTATTAATAAGGGAGATCAGATATCCCACCCCGCCCAATATGAAAAAAACGACTCCCCCCAGTTGTGTCATATCTGCCTGGAAATAGCTTCCTGCTGCAAATATACCCACAATGGCTACTACCGCTGCAGCGATTATAAAGATGTTTAATTTAAAGTTGGCCTTCTTCCAAATGTTAAAACTGTTTCTTGTCTGGTTACTGCTGTCTTCTGTTTTAACGTGTTTCTTCCTATTATAATGTACACTTCTATCCCCCCTTTCTTTAACCTCATTATGCTTTTTAACTTCTTTACCTTTATTTTTCTTAAGCTCTGCCTCTTTTTTTATTCTACCTTCTTCCTTCTCTACCTTCATCTGCCTTTTTAGCTCAGGGTCTGTAGTATCAACAATGGGACTATCTTCCAGTTTTCCGTTCTGGCCGGCTTGTATCTTAGGCATATCCGGTACTAATCCGGTGTTCACACCAGACTGTACTGGATGTACCGGCTGTCCTGCCTGATCCGGGTTTCCCAATAACCTTAAGTCAGAAGATGTCTGCTGACGGTAAACGCTTTGAATAATCTGCTCTATACTAAAGTTTTCTTCTGTTGTCTGCCTGTAAATATCATAACCCAGGGCAACCGCACCGGGATCATTATGATCTAATCTCTTCAGTATAAACTCTGCCAGCTCCTTAAAAGAATTAGTGATTGTACCTTTATAAGAAGGTAGGTAACAGAGACAAGGCTCTTTCGTTTCGATATCCATATAGATATAGGCTGGATCTAACAATACACAATCTGGTTCTAACAGGTAAGCTGCAACATTTTCAATGGAAGATTTCACCCCAAGCAGTAGAATTTTAATATCATCCATGGTCATGGTACTCTTTTCGAAAATACGTTCCAACGACTGCCTTGATGTGACTTCATAGTAAAAATAAACATTACCATCCATTTTTTTCATATTGCATTTTAACAGACCTCGTATATCGTTTATGGATAGCATTCGGATCTGATATTCATTCCCATATATCTGTTCTTCCGGTTCCAAAATCAGATAATTATGATTCATATCCCTCTTATAACTCACCTGCATTAATTTTCCCCCTTCTCCAACAGCCTCTGCAAACCTTTTACTTTGCGTATGGTGTCACCCGGTCGCTTTAATGAATATTCTTTTTTAACGTTTATTCTAAGTTCCTTACCCGTAAAATAAGAGACCACAAGTCCCGGGACAGGAAACCTTCCGCTATATTCTACCGTTACACGGTCTTTCCCTTTAGAAACAGAACTTTTTATTTTTCTGGTACCCAGCAGCCTGTCTTTTACCAGCTCCCCTGCCCGTAATTCTACCCCCTTGTCATTCTTATCATCCGCATTATGAAGCCCCGCATACAGTACAGTTTCCAATGCAGCACCTTCCAGCAACGCTTTGTCATGAAGATAAAATCCCAGATAAATTATGCCAATAAAAACAGGTATTAAGATACTCATCAGCATGGCAGCTTCCACTGTATAACTTCCTTTTTTTCTCTTCCACACCTTAACACACCTCAACTCCGGCAACCGCCAACATAATTACATAGCTTAGCAAAACACACGGTATAAACGCAATGGTATGATTCCTTTTTACCCTCTTAAATACAATTAACACCATACTGTACAGGGCTGCCAGAAAAAGTGCAATCAACAGCAGTTCCATATTTGCCCATACCCCTAAAAATAAACCACAGACTCCAATTACAAAACCATCTCCGCTTCCAACAGCTCCCCTGGTAGCCCAACCGGCAGCTAGCAGTAATAACCCTGGTATGATTCCACAAATCCAGATCATCATCGGTAATTCCTCATGGGTAAGATTCCAGATGACAGCCGCCGCCGCAAAAATTCCGGTTAATACTATTGATACTTCTTTTCGTTTGATATCAATGCCCGCACTGATGATCAAAAACACTAATAAACCTGCCTTATTCATAGCATACCTTTCTTTAAACAATCATTTTCCAGCCTATACAAGCAGCCAAGCCTTACTGCCCACACCTGGAGCAAGGCTGCCAGTCCGTAACCTCTGACATGGGAACCAATAAAATACCTCTCTTTAACCCACTGCATCCCAGGGAAGAATGATATTTATCTCCGGTATCCGTTATATATACCGTATTACTTCCGCCTCTGCACTGTCCGCAGGGATAGTATTTACCTCCGGCTTCATTTCTGAGGTGTTCTACTGAATCTTTATCTACTGGTTTAATCGATAACTTTATATGAGTACATTCCGGATCTTTGTGATAAACCTGTCCGTTCACTGTTACCAGAACCAGTGCCCCTTCACCTTCTGCACTGCCGTCACCATTGACGCCGTCCCTGCCGGTCCACGCTCTTACTCTTCCACGTACAGCTATCTTCATTTGTTTTATGGGCAATAGGGTTACTGGATACTTAACCTGATATGTACCTGCCAAATCTATCATCTGGCCTTCTTTTAGAAAGGAGGACCTTAACAGGCTGAGGCTGCCCCGGTTTTCTTCCAGCCTCCCTCTGGTCTTTACTTTGCTTTTTGCATAAGCAGCAGATAATCCTCCGGTAATGATATCTGAAATTCCCCCGCCCTGTAGTTTTCCGGCTTCTTTTACATATGCATATACTGCCATTTCATTGCTGGTTTCACATATTGCTCCGGTCAGGCGTACTGATATATCTACGATCTGAATAAAGTATAGAACCGATATCATAGCAAATAAAAACAGTGGCAGAGACATCGCCGCTTCTATAGTGAGACTCGCCTTACGTAAGGCAGATAAGGACATTCTTCCGTTGTCATTGATTGTTTTATGCATCATTGCCGGGAGAGAGTTTTTTACCTTTCTTATTTTATTTTGATTATTGTTTCTTTTTTCATTCTTATATTGGTTACTGTTGGGTTTCTTACAGCGGAAGAACATCCTTATCCACCTCACTTTCATTTGTCTTGTATATTTTGATTTCACTAATAAGAAAAACTCCCTTCCGCCTCATACTTCCCTGTTTCTCCACCGACTCCCATAAATGCCCCGGATACTTTCATAAACAGAGGGGGAATTGTCCATCTCGTTTTTACCTGTATCTGATCCATACAGGCATCTGCCCGAAAGTTTTTTGTACTGTCTTCCATTCTTAAGTTTGCTTCTATCAGATCAAGCCCCCGCATAGGATATTGCGCCTTTTTTCCGGTAAAAAGCAGCATTCTTAAATACTCCGGATAAGTCAGCCCTTTTTGATCCGAATTACCATCTTCCTGCAGAAGTTCTGGTATTCTCCCCAGGTTTTCCAGGGAAAGTTTCCAGGTATCAGCCCTTTTCTCTAATGCTACCTTCCCGCCTGACAGTAAAGTGCGCACATCCAATAGGCTTTCTCCATATGCCCATGCCAGCAATAATGCCATTTTTGTAACTGTCACAAGTCCTGGTACTGCAAATACGCCCACAATAGCGGCTGCCAAAGCACCTGCCTGTGCCTGCATTTCCTGATTTGATAACGCATATAGAAAATTGCTCCCTTCTCGCAGCAAGAGCAGCCGGTTCACAACGCCCTTTAAGTTCTCCTGGTCGCTCCCTTTACCGCACAATATATACTCTAACTGATAATCCAGTGCTCCTTTCTTCTTTTGGTCTGTCATGTAAGAGAAATGCTCTAACAGATATTCCTGAAACAGGACATCCCCACTCAGACCACTCTGCTCCTTTATAATAGGAAGATTTCCCTTCTCAAGGCTGCGCCCCGATGGTACGGACGACAGGTCAACTGCTTTTTGAGATAACGAATCCGGGTCCTTGAGAACTAATGCTAAGATTCCCATTTCCTTCACCTTCTTAATAATTTCCAGTGGATTCTCAACCGGTGCAGGTACTTCTTCCGGTGTTCCAGGCATTTCTGCATCTGTCTGCGCATCGCTGCTATTGTTTTCTGCTTCCTGCTCGATTCTTTCCTCTTCCTGTTTCTTAAGGTCTTCCAGCTGCTTTACGTTATTTTCATCACTTTTTTCATATAGCTTTTGAGCCTCCTCCTGCTCTTTGGCTTTATCTGAATCTGTTTTTAGTTTGTTCAGGATTTCGGTACCCAGATTATCTTTCATAAAGGTAACTGCCTGCTGGTAAAACGGTTCCCCTTTCTCATCTGTCGCCAGCACAATGCCTTTTATATCGCTTTCCTCTAGCTGTAATTTCAGCGGATCAAAGGTACTGCCTGAAAACCCTTTACCCGGATTGATATTATAAGACATGAAATCCTCCATCCGAAGCCTGACCTTATCTGTATGACAGGCACCGCTTCCATAAGCCCCATCCAAAAATAATACATCGTATTGTTTCAGAAGCTTTTTTTCATACTCTCCAAATATTGAAAATAAGCCCATATTTAAGACAGCTTCCGCTTTCACCCTGGCTCCCTGTGTCCTTGCCGACTCAGCCAGTGTACAAATCAGGGATAAAAACAATACACTTACCAGACTTAAGAATACCGTGATTGCTCCCTTTGGTCTGTGACACCCCATTTTATACTCCCCTTTCATTTCGTTATCCGAACATTCTTCCGAACATTCTTTTTCTTTTGTTCGGTACTCACACTTTAGATTCCATTGCTTTGGCTTGTTATCTTGCTGAAAATGCTTTTAACCAGACTGGTTAGTTGTTTTTTAAAGATAATGACGAGACCGATTAAGACCACCAGAATAAGAATAATCTCAACTACCCCAATGCCATCTTCTTCCCGGATAAAATCTCTGACATGGTTCATACTGCTCACCTCCTTTCCCGGCCAGAGCCTGTTTTAAAATTGCTTTCTGGCAGCTGTGCGTCACACTTTGTGGGAGATTTGTCCCGGATGAAGGGCGCGTAGCGGGCTACGTAACCTGAATTCGGGGCAAATATGCCGCTAAGTGAGGCGTGCAGATGGCAGGAATGAATTTTCAAACAGGCTCTTGAGCCTGTTTGAAAGGAATCTAAAAAGACATCACTGCAGGTACCATTAAGATAACTAAAACAATAACCAGCATCATACCCATTGGAAGAAGCATTTTCGTCCCCGCAGCTTCTCCAAGCCGTTTCGCCATTTGTTTTCTCTCTTCCATTGAAGCCAGTGCTTCGTTCTGCAGTATTTCCATAAGTCCATTAGAGCCTTTTCTCAGATTCTGTGCAAGCAGTGACCCCAGTTTTACATATCTGATCTCCTGACATCGGTTGCCAAAGTCTTCATAAGCTGCGGTCTCCGACATTCCCATCTCCATTTTGCGGCAGGCAGCTGCCATTTCTTCATAGGCATACCGCTTATGCCTGGAATTCTTATTTTTTTCATATTCCGTGGCAACTTTGGAAAATGCTGCTTTTAATGTCAATCCTGCTCCCAGCAGCATGGATAGTTTAAATAATACATCCGGATAATCCATTGCCATCTGTCTGCTTCGTTCTTCAGCAAGTTTATGTAATTCTGTATCCTTTCCTATATAAATGCAGATTCCTGCTACAATAGCTGCCATACAGAGAAACCCGGCTACTTCCGATGGATTTTCAGACCATTCAACTTTCTTTCCGTCTACATGCCCGGGGAGCTCTATCGCACCCTCTTCTGCGCCTTCTTCATTAACCTGTTGAATTTCTTTTTGTAACTGAACATGTAATTCTTCTTCTTTTGTATAGACTGGCGGCATTACCCTGGCATAAGTACAAAATTCACCCTTTTCACCATAGCACTTAAGATTTGCCGTCAGCTTTACCAGAATCCCCTCTTCCGGGATATCCCCTATAATATATCCGTCTTCATCCACTACTTCTAATGGGTCCAGTTCCCAATCTGCACGAACTTTTTCTTCGAGAATGGTCTGTGGCAAATTCAATCGTGTCCGCACTTCATCCAGGGATTTGTTTTCTCCCAGTATAATTGTTTCCATCCGGGCAATCGCCTGAGTTATAAATTCCTGTTTTTGTTCCGTTCTGTACTGCTGTGCCCCCAGTTCAAATGAAACATCAGAAGTATCCTCTAAACCCTCAATTTTCGCCCGAAGGCTTGTTTCCAGATTCTCTTCCCCATAGCCGGGACGCTCCAGTATCTTTCCATCCTTTAAAGATTGTTCAGACTCCATAAGAACCTGCGCTCCCAGGGAACATCCCGTTCCGATAAACACAATACATATCCCCAGTGCCAGTTTTTCTATATAGTAATTCTGAACATCCACCCTTTTACCACTGCAGACCGCCTCCAGATCCTTTTCTACTCTTTTTTTAACCAGCAAGCGTCCCCTCTTTGGAAATAATCCCAATATAAAAATACTTATTTTATAAAAAGGTATCATAAGTTTCTTAACATCCAAGTCTTCCGGAATTTTAACGGCAGATGCCACTGCGAATAAAACGCCAAATACAGCTAACATTCCCCAACATAACACCATAAGCTACACCTCAATATCCACGATTTTCTTTCCCCACATATAGGCAGCCACATAGACCACTAAACAAAGACTCATGATGCAGATTCCTGCCGGATTGTAATACATCACATCTAAAAAGCCGGGAGACGCTGCCCCTACATAGATTAATATCAGAAATGGAACTCCACTCATAATTTTCTGTTCCAAACGCTTGGCTGACAGACATGTTTCAATTTCCATCTTCGTCTCTTCTTTCTGACTGATACATAAAATGGTATTGCGTATAATAGCAATCAAGTCTCCACCTGATCTTTTTGCTGCGCAAAATACCTCTGCAAAATTTTCTATTTCCTCAATTCTGCTCCGCTTAGCAAGATCCAGCAATAAGCTTTCCAGGGTGTTATTCAACCTTAGCTGGTTCCTGATATAGGTAAACTCTTTTATAATCTTATCTTCTTTCTCGAATACCCGATCCATATCCTCCAGCGCCTCCTCAAAAGCATTCTCAACCGAGTAACCCGCAGCTAATGCAGCAGATACCGCCTGTATACCCGTCAAAAACTGTTGGCTGAGCTCTTTTTTTCCTGCTGCAATATAATCCGCTTTCCTTTGCTTTAAGAAAAAGAAAAAACCAGGAAGAAATAAAAGAAATGCAAGAATGGAGCGATAAAATAGGATGCTTACAATCCCATCTATTGCAACATAAAGCAGAATCTGCAACACCCACTGCTTTCCTGTAAAATTATATTGGTTATAGTCCATTGTCCCCTCCTTTCCTACTGCCTTTTACCTGCCTCAGAATGTTTTTTCCTGTCTGCTATTTTTAAATTTACTTATATTTTCTCGTATCTTTCGCTATTCTCTTAAATCTTCTATTAAATAGAAATTCCCCGCTGCACCAATTTTCTGGTATCCGTTAACGTACTTTTTTTCACCAGTTTTCCTATAACCTGATCCCTGTTTGTGCCGTTCTCTTCAAATTCATACAGTACCTTTGTCAAAATTTCCTCTGTCTCATAGCGGTAACCCACTATTTCAATTATCTCTAATACCTTTCTGCTTTTATCCCGCAGCCTTCCCAGGTGAATCATAATATCTATTCCGGAAGCAATCTGCCTTCGGATTGCAGACACCGGCAGCGATACTCCCAGCAAAACCATTGTCTCTAATCTGGCAAGCATGTCCCTTGGACTGTTTCCATGCCCGGTACTGAGTGATCCATCATGCCCGGAATTGAGAGCCTGGAGCATATCCAGTGCCTCTTCTCCGCGCACCTCGCCAACCAAAATTCGATCCGGTCTCATTCTCAAACTGGATTTAATCAAATCTCTTATCGTTATCTCATGCTCGCCCTGGGTATTTCCCTTTCTCGCCTCCATTCTCACCAGATTCTTTACTCCCTGCAGCTGTAGTTCCGCATTATCTTCAATGGTAATAATTCTTTCCTCTTTGGGTATAAAATTCGACAGTGCATTTAGAAATGTGGTCTTCCCGGATCCGGTACCCCCACTGATAAAGATGTTGTAGCCGGCAATGACCAGCTGTCTTAGAAATTCAGCTGCCTCTTCCGTGACAGCATTCCATGCAATTAATTCTTCTATTTGAATGGGATGTGAGGGAAACTGCCGGATGGTAATAATGGGACCATTTATGGCTGCCGGAGGCAATACGATATTTACCCTGGCACCATTTTCTAATCTGGCATCTGCAATTGGGACGGTTTCATTCACAATACGGTTGCTTTTTGCCGCAATAGATTGAACCAGATCCTCAATCTTTTGCCTGGTACAAAAATTTTTATCCCATTTCATAAGCCTTCCATTTTTTTCTATAAAGATACCTTCGGTACCATTTACCATAACCTCCGTAATCGTATCATCATCAATAAGTTCCTGGAGGATGTCCAGCTTTCTTATGGAATTAAACAGCTCCTTCTGCAGCTCTTCCTTTCTTTTCAGGCTCAGATAAAATTCTCTGCCTGCTTCAATAATTATTTCATTAATCTTCTCAATTATTTCTTCATCACTAAGGCTTCCTGCATTCTCCAGCTTTTCAAGAAGACGCTTACGAAGGATTTGGAACTGGTCCCTGCCCTCTTTCATCATTTTCTTCCTCATTAATTAACTTTCTGACATAGTCTCCCAGTTCCCCCCACATGAGTTGTTCCACATAGTGATCCCTGGGTCCGAAGCTGCTGTGAAAAGGCAGTTTCAGTTTTCTTGTTCGTTCCAGAATATCTTCACAGTCCCACATACGCAGCACTTTTTCATAATGATCCAGTTTAGCCAGAGATATACTGTCCTCCCTTACCGGCATATAAATTTTCCTGCACTGCTTGAGCAGACGGAAGACCTCATCAATCTGTTCCCCGATATCCAAAATAATAGTATCGTAAGAGCTAAAGTTAATAATATCTCCCAAGAGCTTCATCCACTCCTCATACTCCACATTTCTGAGATCCATTGGGGAAAAAGCAGGCGGTATGTAGTCCAGATTCGAAATGCTCTGCACCATACTGTCCAGCTTATAGACCAGGTTGCCGCTCCCCTGCCTCACAAAATACATAAGGTCTGATATGTCTGCTGCAAATTCCTTTCCCATAAGGGTTTCAAACCCGGCATAATCCTCCAGATTCAAATATAATACAGCTCTTTTTTTAGCCAGTATCTGGCCCAGGGTCAGTGCAAACGATGTTTTCAGCGTCCTCTTAACGGGTGAATAAACCCCTATGATCTCCACATCCTTTTTCAATAACGCCAATGGGTTAACCCTTACGTTCTGGTTGGCATAATACCCCATAACCTCTGCTATGAGATTATCAGAAGACTGGTATTTGTAGACAGTCGGGTATTCCGCTAACTCCTGTATCAATTCCCCCTCGGATAAGATCATAATCCGTCCGATATTAAGCGTTTTGACTTCTTCGCACATAGCCTGAGCAGAAATTAATAGCATTTCAATTTCATGCTCTTTGGCAAAAATACCAAGACTTTTTACATTAGTAAATGCCTGCACTTCAAATGGCGTATTTTGCTTAATATTCATATATTCCATTAGATTATAAGCATACGCTGCTTCCAAATCACATACTGCAAAAATATTTTTCTTCAATAAAAACCTCCTATATATAAAATAATACTGATTAGTATTGGTATAGAAAAATGCATATGGCTGTCCACATCCTCATCCCTTCGATATGGCATCCACTTTTTTAGATGAAAATAATTGCTGATATAATCATAGAAATATGTAAGACGGCTCCACAGATTACGTCGCCATAGAATCAGTATTACTGATATTCCTGCCCCCACAAGAAATGCAATGAGAATACAGGTTAAAATCTTAATCGCTCCTAAAAAACCTCCTAATGCACAGAACAGCTTTATGTCTCCCGCGCCAATCATTCTAAAGTAATAAAGGGCACCTAAAACCAGCAGCGGTGTTCCCACCCCTCCTAAAAACAAAAGAATTCCCATATATCCTATATGAATGGCCTGAAATGTCCCACCTGCTGCAACCCCCGCGAAAGTCAGCAGATTCGGAATCTTCCCTTTCCATAAATCCAGTATGACAGCCATTGCCGCCAGGCATAGAAGGCATAGAAATTCAACTTCCTTCATTTCTCACCTCTTTTAAACATACCAATCATATAATCAAAAGATCCATAAATTTTGAAATCACATATAATGTAATCGCCCCCTTAAATTGTTAAATACTAATTAAAAAACACCAAGGAAATATAGTCGATCTGACTATGAAAGTAAAGAATTCTCAAGAAAAAGCCATCTCATACAGCTAATATAAAACAATTATCTGTAAGAAGTATGTTTATTATATATCAGCCAGTCACCATTGTCAATATTAAGTTGCATTTTTTTCTATAAATTATTTTATATTACTTTTTTGAGATGTTTTTACGTTATTTATGATCTTTCCGCATAAAAGAAAGAAGTGCCAGAGTCCTTCCCTAAAGAAAAACTCTGGCACTTCCTAACCATTCATTCTACATTCAATACTTTCTCTAAAAATTATAACTTTTTAAACTTAGCAGTTGTTTTCACGCCCCGCTTTAAAAGATGTTCCTTATAATTCTTCAACTTCTTCGACGGTACCTTAAACTCAGCCTTACTATAAATATTGGTAAACGCCTTCTTTTGAATGGTTTTTAAATTCTTGCTTACAATCTTAATCTTTTTCAGATTCTTATCATTCATAAATGCATACTTCTCAATACGCTTTACGCTTGCTCCGATTACAACGGATTTCAGCTTTTTACAATCCCGGAATGCACTTGGTCCAATGTTTGTCACATATTTTCCAATTGTTACACTCTGGAGTTTTGTATTCTTGTAAAATGCTTTTTTAGCTATCTGGGTTACTTTAAAGGTATAGCCGTTGATCTTAACCGTCGCTGGTATGGTAACCTTTTTAAAGGTCCTTTTCGTTGGTTTTACATACATTACGGTACCATTTTTACTGGATGATTTTGTCACCTTGTATTTTGCATTCCCAACTGTTACGACTGCATTCTTTTTCGGCACCGGTTTGACCACCGGGGCTTTTACCAGGGCTTTGTATGCCTGCTGCAGCATAGATAATGCAGTATCCACCTCTTTTTGCGTCGCATTTACATTCAGGTTTACCATCTTTGCGTTATTTAATACTTTTAAGTATGCAGACCAGCTTGTGGTGGTGTAGTCAGATGACTTCAGTCCGGCATAGGAATTGATCACCTTCTGTAATTCTGCCTTGTTTACTACCGGCTTTGGATCTTCTTTTACTTTTAATCCTGCGATGGCTGCTTCCAGTGAAACTTTTGCCTGATCCACATCCTTCTGAACTGCCTTTTCGTCTGCTGCTGTTTTCTTTGCATTTTCCAATGCTTTTTTAAGTGTATCCAGACTTTCTTTGGTATAGTTCCCGGACAGTTTGCTTTCGGCAAGGGCAATCAGGTTGTTCAGTTCCTTTTTATCCACCGGAATTACCGGATCTTCCCGGATAATCATTGCTTCCTGTAAAGCTTTTGCTGCTGCATCAATCTCTTCCTGTGTTACATTTTCTTTGCCTAAAGTATCCTTTGCCTGACTTACTGCTGTCTGTAACTGGTTCCAGCCAAGTTCGGTATAATCGGCTGCAGATTTTTTCAAAGCCGCCGCGATTAAGCCTTCCAGTTCGGATGTAATGACAGTATCTCCCATTCCGGTCATAGCCATTACCTGCCACTCAATAATTCCAACTCCATGCAGACCGTTTTCTTCCACTACCGGCTGCATTGTGATCTTTAATGCCTTAGCCATTACCGGAGTTTCCAGGGTCAGGCTGTTGTATGCGTCCGGTACATTTTCCGTAACCGTGTCAATTGTATACCACTGTCCGTCTTCTCCTAAATACTCGAATTTTGACTCTGCCGGAAGAAGAATACCGCCTCCGTCTGTAAAGTAATATACATGAATACTGTGAATTTCCTGAAGGCTGTCCCAATCGTACTGTACCCAGGCCTCTTTCCCCTCCTGGCCCCAGTTATGCCATGTTCCATTTGATTTATCCATAGAGGAAGCCGGATCAAATCCATCCTTCATTTTATCTACGCCGCCTAAATCATTTGGACTGTTAATGTTTGCGGATGCTGCTGCCTCAGGCGCTGCATTTCTCATTTCCGGTGTCTGCTCTACTGCCTCCAGTGCATTTACTGCAT
>Ga0137302_10224_pt1 | contig 36734 bp, 42 predicted proteins | sample Ramsor2O_GlcNAcB_FD_97184 | JGI IMG/M metagenome (GOLD analysis project Ga0137302, IMG submission 97184) | Mouse cecal microbial communities from Vienna, Austria - N-Acetylglucosamine amended with D2O_GlcNAcB | ecosystem: Host-associated > Mammals > Digestive system > Large intestine > Cecum... | reverse complement strand
AGGCAAAGCCATACTCGCCACAGTCCAAGGGTAGGGTGGAAGTCTTCAACCGCTTTGTCAACGCATTCCTTGCTGAGGCTTCTGTGCAGAAAATCAAGACGCTGGAAGAACTGAACCAGTTCTGTGATATCTGGCTGGAGGAGTATTATCACAATAAGCCCCGAAGGAATTGAGGAATACTACAAAAGTTTCCGTTCTCCTATTCCTGCCGGTGGGATCAGTCCTCTTCAGGAATGGAACTGGGATTCCCAACCGCTTGCATTTCTGGATGCAGGCATTGTAGGAAATGCGTTCCTGCACCGCGAAGAGCGCGAAGTGAATAAGGGTGGCTGCATTCGTGTGAATGGTGGGATGTATGAAACCAGCACATCACTGATCGGTGCTAAAGTAAAGATTTCCTATGATACGCTGAAGCCGGAGATTATCACGGTTTCTTATGACGGGATAAAGAAGTTTTTGGCAAAACCGCTTCAGATAAACGAATACTGTGATCCTAAGCCGGAAATACCGGTCAGCATGCTTCCTGTCGAACCTAAATTCTCGCGCTTTTTAGAAGGTGTCAAACGCCGACGCGAGCACTCCTTACAGATGCAGGCAAATGCCCTTTCTTTCAGCAGCTATGGTTAGGGGGATGCAGTTCATGTATGGAAAATCCACACTAATCCGAAGGTTTGTAGATTCCCTTCCAAAGGACAGATATATTTTTCTGTATCTGTCAGACTCGAAGCTGACACCAAGATGGTTCTACAAAGGACTGCTTGACCAGCTTGGGATTGAATCGAAGTTCTATCGGGGGGATGCGAAGCGTCAGCTCCAGAACCAGATTGAAATCATCCGTGGCGTCCAGAATAAAAAAGTGATCTGTATTCTGGATGAAGGCCATCTTCTGGAAAAAAAAACCATTGAAGAATTCAGATTTTTGCTGAATTATCGGTTTGATTCCATGAGTCCCATGGCACTGGTTCTGTTTGAACAGACGGAACTGTGGGATAAGCTGTAACTGCAGCGTTATGCGGCTGTACGCCAGCGTATTGACATAAACTGTGTGCTCCCGCATCTGGACCGTTCTGAAACGGAACAGTATATCCAGTCCCACTTAAAATACGCAGATGGCCGCCAGGATCTTTTTACAGATAAAGCACTTGATGATATCTACCTGGAATCCGCAAGGATTCCAAGAAGCATTAACCGCATCAGTGAAAAATGCCTGATGTATGCTTATCAGCAGAACAAGCGTCTGATCGATGAGCATATGATCCGCTATGTTGTGGATCATGAAATTCTGAAAGGTGGTGCAGATTCATGAGCATGATCTTTCAGGCAAGGCTATCAGCAGCTTGTAAAACACCATGGACTGGGGAAATCATCCCCATCCAGCTGGAGCGGGAACCCTATGAAGTAGAAGTATCAGCCAGAGGCAGCTATTTTCAACTGCTGGTTTGGCATCACGCATATGGAAACTTTCTCTACATTCCTAACTGGGATATCGGAACAGAACTGGCATCTCTTTCGGATTCCTTTTGGAATCTGGAGCGGCTTGGCCACACAAAGCTAAAAAAGGTAGATGCCTGTAGTGTAGCATATGCACTTCTTGAATTATCAAAGTACGTAAATATATGATAAATCCAGTGGGCGGGAAACCCCGGTGGAGTATCAGCAATGACAGAAAATAGGGCAGGTCAATGTCAGCAGAAAAAATCTGTTTAATGACAGCTCATGATATCAGTAACACTTTTAGTAGCAGACTTTTAACTTCTAAAGATTGATATAATCTACTTTTTATTATTCACTAGGCAGTTGTTCCTTGTGGCTTACAAGTCACTGTTACGCTGTAAATATCACCATGAATTATCGCGCCTTTTGAAAGGAGTTTGCTATGAGCAATCAACATAAAAATCCAACCATAAGTTTCCGTGTATCTGAATATGAAAGTAAAGCTATTGAAGCACGAATCCTTGCCAGCGGTATGATGAAGAAAGATTACTTTGTTCGTTCCTGTATCTATAATCGAATCTGTGTTGTTGGCATGAAGGAAAGTATATATCCCTTAGTTGAAGTCCTAACAAAATTATATCTTCAACTTTATACCATGCACACCGCTTTTACCAGTGATATTACGATCACACTTCCAACTTCCGAGGAAATCTCGGCACTTCAAACCGAATACGAGATTGCACTAAAAGCTATTATTGATATGCTTGATGGTGCCAAGTATCTTTGGGAAGGAGAACATCATGAATGATTTTAACTTTCAATTTGCGATGTACAATCCAGTAACTGATACTGTGGAAGTTAATACTGGCACAGGTACTGCTCTCTTCATCCGTTGCAAAGATTTCAATTCCACTATCATGTTTGATGATCCAAATGATGTTGTTTATTTGTATCATCTGGCTGAGGAACAGCCATTGACTTACGCCAAATTTGCATTGTCTGAAAGTGGGTTGCAAGATTATGTGGATGCAATGAATTGGTTCAATTAGCCGTACATCTTGTGCAGTATGTAATCTAGTTCTTGCATACTGCACGTTGTTGTAATTACAAAAAATACATTCAATTTTTATCATTTCATTACAGTAAGCTTCTGACATAAAATCTGATCTGTTATTATCAACCCAATGTTTATACTTTCAAGCACAAAGATACTCGATAATATCTGAGTTATCTAGTAATCCTCTCAAAATACAAACTTCCCAATTATTTATTCCTCTACTTTCTTCCCACGCAATAATCTTCTTTTGGAGTAAATATTCAACCATCTTTCTATCCAACTTATATTCCTTAAACTCTGCTACTAATACAGACACCTCATTATCAAACTGATTTCTTAATCTCTTATATAGCTGAAGTGTATTAAAATGATTCTGTATAATACTATTTACCGAACTATTAACTTTAAAATCCAAATATATATTCTCCAAGTACAGGTTTCCGCAATTCACTCCAATTTTAAATTTTAGAAATGGATATTCTGGAAGCTTATCAAATATAAAATTAATAAATATTCTCTGACCTAATTCATCCAGAAACAAATCATTTTTTAGCGTATTACATTCAGCGCAACAAGGAATCAAATTTAAAGAAAATAGCGCATATTCTGGATAATCAGATTTGTCTAAATAATGATCAAATGTACTATGCGCAGATATCATACAATATGGGCACTTTGCTTTTACTGTCTTAGGAAGTACACTTTTGATTTGTTCTTTTGCTTCCTGTAATCCCTTTGGATTGGTTTTATATGTATCTTTTAAGGCATCTCCTGATTGATTTATTATTCTAGTATCAGGAATGATTTTCTCTAAATTATTCGCATTAATTTGATAATACTTATAGTCAGCAATTACATAATCCCTGCAATCTCTAAGTATTTGCTTTCCGGGCTCATGTTTGTATTTAATAATTGAATCTAAAACTTCCTTATCATCAATTAACTCATTTCTCTCGTAATTTATCATTCTATATCTCCCCACGAAACAGGCTCTCTAAAAATATAGAAGCATTTAATCCTAAATTATTATTAAACATTTTCTCTATGTCTTCCTTATTTTTTCCTTGATCCTTCATTTTTGTAAAAACCGACTGATAAACACTTTCTCTGCTCGAAACATCAAAAATATCTCTTGTAATTTGTGAAATATTCTCACCGAAACATTCTATTACAGGTTTTCTAACAAATGGTTGATTGTCGATTCTTTCGAGAACAACAACATTGTTTGATGGAATCTCTTGAAGAATTATTGGTGAATGTGTTGCAATAATTGCATACGAATCAAACTCATTTAACAGCATGTTAATCATACGCATTACATTTGCTATTGCATTCGGATGTAAATGAATTTCTGGTTCATCGAATAAAACAACTGACTCTCTCTCTATTTTAGAAATCACTTCCGTCATAGATGAAATCAAAATATGCTGACCGGAACTCCAGTTTATATTTTCAAACTGATTTTCTTCTGTATAAGAAAGCATATTATAGTTTTCTTCTGAGAATAACTCTTCAATTATTCTTTGCCAAATATGAGATCTTTCCTTTTTTCTTATACTCGATAAGGCATCTCGAAAATTATTCTGTAATTCATTTAGACTTAAAGTTCCATGTTCAGATTGAATTCCACAATATACATAACTATCTAACGAATCGATACCTCGTAATTTTTTAAAAGAATCAAATGCGCTATATGAAATTGACATTACCTTATCAAATGCAGGTCTTAATCCTCCATCGAACACTTCCAAATTAACTTTCTCACCATTATCTGTAAATCCGCTTAAATCTTTAGCCAATTCACTCAATATTTGAGTTTTTCCTGTACCATTTTTTCCCACAATAGCATTTATTCTATATGGTATGTTCTCATTTTTATCGAAAATAAATTTCAATGGAATTACGTTTGTACTATAAGGTACTTTTGCTTTGTATAAAAATGTAAGATTATCATTTAGTATTCTATCCTCTTCTAACAATTCATAAGCTTCCTGCCGTGCTTTTGACGAACTACTTGAACGAAGAAGAGACTGTTGTACTCCAGTATATTTCTTAAATTCTTCCCATTTTCTATTATCATATGCAAGATCATTTAATCTACGTAATACATCTTTATAGTCATTTGGAAGAAGTCGTTTAAGTTCTTTGTAGTAATTTAAATCTTGTCCAAGTGAGCAAAAGTTTTCATCAAGTTGATTAATTTCCATACTTACATACGAATCAACCGATCCACCTCGCTCTTTCTCTTCACAATCCAAAGCCTTACAATATATTTGAGTTGTACTGCTAAACGCAATTTTCCCATCCTCATCACAATATGCAAAATTATATGTGGTTTTATATCCATAATCATCCCAATTATTCCATTGTAAAAGAATGGTATTTCTGTTGTAATCATCATCTGCTATCCACTTAGTTTTTCTTATTTTTATCATAAATACCTCATCTTTGTGAAATTTCGAATTATTCATAATAATTCAAGTTGAAATCTTTCACCAATTTTCATTAGCTCTTCAACAAGCTATATTTTATAATACTAATTTTTTTAACATGAAACATACTGAAATTGTATCATGACAGGCAAAACATATAAGCATTATACAATTAAGTAGTAGTATTTTATACTTATTTTACCATAATATATCATTATTTTAAATTAAGCGTAAAACAAATAAGCCTTTTCCATCTAGTTACACAAGAAATTCTCCAAAACATCAAAGTTCTTCAATAATTGATACATCGGAAATTGGCAATTCAAATCATACATAAGAGGTACATATTTGGGGGTTCTTCTTATCTGCTCACATAAAAGTTTCATATCAGGATTAAACGATTGTTGTATATTAAAAAGCCCACCATTTACTACTTGAATAAGTGCAATTCCATGTGCCAATGCAAACTCTTGTGCCCCGCTCTGAAAACCACATGTAGACATAATGATTCCTTTGTTTGCTCCAAGGCTCTGTATTTTACTATATAATTCAGCGACTATCTTTCTTTATATTTCTTTCTTATACATTTTGCACTCTATCAGCACTTTGATTTTAACATCAAGTACCTGGAATTCTATATATCCATCTATTTGATATGTTCCATCAAAAGCCCGACAAATTTTACTATGTTCTATTTGAACATTTTGTAATGATGAAAAGCCCGATGTTTCCGACAATAGCTGTTACATACTTGTTCAAACTCCACTGGCGTAATATCAGCTGTAATATCATTAAAATAATTTGTTACATTTCCCCCATTTTATATGAACACCTTTTACTTACAATATTTATCTTTTAGTTGCTTAATATATCTAGATGGATAATATCTCTTTGTTTGTTCCCTTCCATAATAATAATTCCACTCAGTATAATAATTTGAATTCATTAAAATACAAACTCTTTTTGCTCTACTTACACATACAAAACAAATTCTATTTTCTTCAAGAATAGCATCAGGATTTGATTTTATAGCCCAACTTGGAAAATGCTCTTCGTCCATTCCCATCATTACCACAACTTCAAATTCCAACCCTTTAGAACTATGACGTGTTGTAATTGTTATCTGATTTTCAGGCTTTCCTATTTTAGCAAACTTCTTAGTATCATAATCCTTATATTTTTCACCAGAAACTTCTTTATATAGTTTGCAAAGGTTTTCTTTCTCATCTGGCATATTCTCTGACTTTTCTAACAAATTCCCAATTTTAAGTTCTCTCAAGATATAATGAATCCATTCTTTTAAATTATCTTTTTCTCCCATGCTATCGCTTAACACATCAAGAAAATGCTTTTTCATCCGAAGAATTTCTGTTTCACATAAATATTTATTCTCCCTATGCATAATTTGAAGCTCATACCAATATTCAAATAATTCATCAAAAGATATTTTACTTTTATCATTAATCCAAAGTGCGCATTTTTCCATCCATTGAACAAAATCACTTCTATCAAATGTGTGTTTCTGAATATAATAAGGAATGCCATTTTCCATGCATTTCAAAGCAAAAGCTTTACAATCATCTTGTTTCCCCAGTAGGACTGCTATTTCTTCCATTGGTATTTCTTTATCCTTACATTCTGGAATAATACTTTTAATGAAATAATCAAACTGATCCGGATATCCATTATTACAAGTAATGAATCGATATACAGCAGATTCTCCTACTCTTGTCATTGCATGATAGTCTCTAGGAATATTAAGTACTGTCTCTGATCCATCAATAATGTCTTGATTACTTCTATAATTATTTTTTAATTCAACCGAAATGGTATCTTCCCTATTGTATAACTCCATAAGATAGTCAGGAACGGCTCCAGCAAATCCATATATTGATTGATCTGGGTCTCCAACAGCAAATATTTTAATATCTGCCTGAGTAAATAAAGAAAGAATCATTTCATGTAATGGTCTTCCTAAGTCTTGATATTCATCAATTACAATCCATGGAAATTTAGCACTAAGACATCTACGCACATATTCCTTCTCTTGAATAAGCTTAGTTGAATATAGGATGACACTTTCAAAATCAATATACCCTGCTGCAAACACTCTTTTTTCATATTCTTCCGCAATTTTTTTTACTGTTGGATCGGATTCTGATTCAATAGTACTGATTCCGTTAATATTTAAAGAACGTTCTTTATTTATTGCCTCAATCTTATATTTTGTCTTAGGGATTCCCATTTCATTCTTAATATCATTTAGTATTTTTGTGCTTAACTTGTCAGGCACAATTTTTATAGGCGAAGGCAAGCCACAGTCATATAGATCTGCAAATTTTCCCAATATTTCGGAAATGCAAAATGAATGTACAGTACCAAGAAAAACACTTCTTCTCTTTTTATATCCTAATAATTTTAACCTGTCCTCAAATTCTCTTGCCGCTTCCTTACTAAATGTAAGGCATGCTAATCCTTGTGGTTCTTTGATATGGCCATTTAGAAGCTTCATAATTTTCAATGTAAGAATTGTTGTTTTTCCACTACCTGGTCCTGCTATAACAACTGTGCTATCTTCTGTGCAATAAGCTGTTTTTTGCCAAGCATCACCTAATACTTGCTCTAATTTATCTGTATAATAACTCATACTATCCATTCACCTTCTGATAGATATAATCTATTGCAGCTTCGATATATGCGGGGACATGCTCCTTACAGCATCTTCCTGCAAGTTTTTGTGCAAATCTTCCTTTACCAATCCCATTGCTCTCAATTTTATTTAGGCATTTCCAATAATCTCCATTCTTTATTTCATTTGTAAAATTTCTTTTTTGGATATCACCCCCACTTGTTAATTCCTTAAATATATCTACAAATATTTGTGTTGCAACATCGTTCTCTTTGCATTCTTCCATTATATCAACCTCAAAAGTGTGTGTACCTACAAAAAATCCTCGTCCATCAAACAATTCATCCTGCTTTACAAACTCACTTGATATTTCAGTTTCAGGCATAAATCCTAAATCGACAAAAAGCTTTGTAATAATTTCAAGTCCTAAATATCCAATATCGGCACCTTCGGGGACATCTTTATCCATTACATGATATTCTCTCTCTTCCTCTACTATTTCAGTACCATCTTTATCTTTTTTAGCTTTTTTTTTGATATAGTAATGATCTCCATCAGTCACCACTGCATATGGAATATCAAGGTTTTCTAATAATTTTACGTAAGGTGCAAAATTTGTGCAATTTATGTTACATACTATAATACCTTTTTCATCTAATGTTTTTCCTAATGCTTCTGCAAGTCTGGGAATTAGATATTCTTCTGCTATTCCTTCAACTAATATTACAGCCTTTCCAAGATAAATCTCGCCACGTTTTACATCTAAATATCTTTCTACGTCTAAGAATTCTCCTTCAGCAATTGGCATATCAGCTGTAGCATGGATAACTGTTCCTTCTCCTTTCTTCTCATGAAGATGGACTATGGACTCTATTGGAGCTATCGATGTTATATGTGTTGAATGTGTTGTTAACAGCACCGAATTATTACTATTTTTGATGACATCTTTATAAATCAATCGTTGATTTACTGGATGTAAATGAGCTTCGGGTTCCTCAATTGCAAGAATGGTCACTGCCTTATTTATAGACACGTTTGTGTTCATAAATAAATGAATTTCCAACAACTGAGCATCAGTAACATCTGACTTCAAAAAGTAATTACCAGTTTCTTCTTTCATTTCATAAACGTCAATTAATATTTGACTATTCTCTTTTTCCTTTAATTCATTAAAAGTAGCTGCTTTTATAAATGATGGTACTGTTTTGTCCTGTAACATTTGCAATACCATTGATATGTATAGAATATTATTCAATCCCAAACTTATATCAGTAGCATTTCTGTTAGCCATAAGTAGCTTCAAAGAAGCCAATATTTTATTGGGATCAATTTCCATAGCCTGTAAAGATACATCAAAATTGTTATTACCAAGTATTGTACTAAACCTTTTATTGATATTACCGGTAAGATCTATTAACTCATCCAAATTTAATATTTCTTTACCGTTCTTTTCATATTCATCTGCTATACGTTTCAGCTCATCCTTATCAATCGAATATTCATCCAACATCTTTTTTATTGGAGATGTTCTAGAATTTTTCATTTCTCCTTCTACATCTCTCAATGCTTTAATTACTTTTAAATTTAAATATTTTCTTTCATATGCGCCAAACCTTCTGGATTCGTCATTTGCTTTATAGATATTAAATTCATATTCTTTATTCCCATTATCATCAGCATGGGGGAAAAATTTGTATGTAATCTGTAACTCTTCTTTTCCATCAATATTTCTTACAGTTGCTCCATCTAAAACTGTAAGAATTGTTTTGTTTTCTTTATAATTACTAATAAAAATATCTATCTGAATTTCTTCGTTGTTTTCCATTGGATTTACTAATGTGTCATTAAAATCAGATTCATCTAACATCCTGTCTTCATCTGACAATGATGGATCTAAGATGAGCTGAAGTGCTCTTAAAAAATTAGTTTTTCCAACATTGTTTTCGCCAATGATTACCTCTTTATGTCCTAAATTCACATCAATATTTTTGAAATTTCTAAAATTCTTTATTTTTACTCTTGAAATATATAAACTCTGCATAGCTTCTCCCTTATAAGAGTGTATTTTTTGTCTCGCATACATTTTAGTTATTGTTCATTCCATATTTTTAACATAAGTTTATTCTTCCATAAGATCACTATATAGGTGTTTCACCAAACTCAAACCTTGTCTGTCTTGCAGTGATTGCCGCCTTCACAAGTTCTTGTTCTGTAGCATTTGGCACTACCCACAGCCCCTTTACAAATCTTGAATAGTATTCATGTTCCGAGAGTCCATCTGGTGCTAACATTCTATAATTCTCTGGATATGTCTGTGACGGCCATTCCCATACGTATTCTAAGATTCCAAAAAAATCTTCACTTCTAACGGCTTCTGGGGTTCCAATTAAAATGGAAAATTTTATATTCTTATTGTCCTTTCTAGAGCAAAATTCTTCACTTTTCTTCATTTCATAATTATTTAATGACTTGGCCTTGATTTCAAACCATCTATCTAGGCTAGGTATGTAAAAATCCGGTAAATATCGAAGGCCTTCTATATCATAGCCTTCCACCTCGTACTCATATTTAAGACCTATTGTATCAAAAAAAATGGCCCATCTAGCTTCTAACCTACTTCTGAATCTATAACCATTATATTTTGTTTCTATTGGCATTATTGATTTACCCATATCTCAATTCCTCCCCTAAAAATAGCCAATGTTAAAATGACCCAGCAAATGCTAGTATTACTAACCTACATTTATATCGTTATTCTTCTACGCTAACAAGATAAATTCTAAGTTACTTTTAGTCCTATCCGACTATCTGTTTAAGATATTTTTATTATATCATGCCCTAAACTAAAGATACAGATAAATCATGCCTAACAGTTTTAATATAGGTACCACTTAATTACACTATTACTTTCCCTTTAAATCAAACCGATTCCCATACGTCCTCCCCACTCCAATAATATCCCCCTGCATACTGCAAGTAAATGTATACGACACCTCATCTACTATAACCTCAATCGTCATACCATCTTCCTCCAACATACAGAACATATCAAACTCCAATTCCTCTATGCCACGATTTAGGAATCTACTAATCGCTTCTACCGTCTGCTCCTCCAATGCCTTCCGTTCCTCCGTCACATCCTCCCCATCACGATACGCCGACACAACCTCCCCTCCTGCCGTAATGACAGTTGATGAGTGCCCTTCTTCTTTCTTATCCGCACATCCACACAATACCAATAAACATAACATTACTGCTAAAATCTTTTCATACGTTCTCCTTTTGTCTCACTTTTACAACCAGTCAGGGGATAGTTCTAAGCTAGACTAAAAGTGCAGGTTATGATACAAGAAATGGGGGATTCTATTATGCCAAAGCCACGTACCAAAACCGGGGAGAAGAATCTGATTGGTTTACAGTTAAAGGAATTAAGGAAAGAACATCATCTTTCCCAGCGTGACCTTGCCCGCCAATTACAATTAGCTGGGATTGATATGGACAAAAATGTCATAACCCGAATAGAGACAAATAAAAGATATGTGACAGATTTAGAACTGAAAGCCTTAACTGAAATATTTCATGTTACCTATGCTTACTTGATTGATGGCTGCGAAAAAAATGAGCCGTAGTCAAACATTTTTATGCACAAACATTCGATGATGGTATTGAAGCTATTCATAATAATTTCAATATCGTCATCCTCTTCTCCAACATCTAACCTCTGGCAAATACGCTGATAAGCATCCAATATCTATGAATATGCTTTCTCGCATTCTTTCCCTTCAGCAAATTCATTTTCTACATACTTGCTTTCTTCTGGCGAATTATTTACCAAAACTAAAGAGCCATTCATTAAATCAAATATTAGTCGATTAAATTCCTCTGTTCCATTTCATCTTTCCCTCCCTCTTGTATCACTTTTACAACCGATTGTACATTCTTTCCAGAGTAAAATCAAGTAAAAGTGCAAAAAATGAGACAAGTCACTTTTACAGAAAGGAATACTATGAAACGATTACGCACACAGGACAATGGGAAAAATATAGTATCTGCCCGATTGACCGCATTACGGAAACAATGTGGCTATTCTCAGCGTGATTTAGCCGACAAACTACAACTGGCAGATTTTGATGTAGATAAAAATATGATTACCCGAATAGAAACGGACAACAGATATGTTTCTGATTTAGAAATCAAAGCATTATCGGAATTTTTTGGTGTTTCTTATTCCTACCTTCTTGATGGCATACCAACTGCCGAAGATTTGAAAAAATACCCCGACTTATAATGCTTAGGGCGTTCCCTGTCAATCAAGAGGGAACGCCCTAATATATCTCATATTTGACTATTTATTCTATGAAAGAAATAACCTATGCGTATACCAATTCCTTCAATATAATTTCCTCGGCAGCATTTTTGATATTATTCATCATGCCTACCCACTTCATTTGGTCTTTCTCCTTTAACTGCTCTGTTATTCCTTGTCTCCGTTTCATAGAATCAATCAGATACTCCACCCGCTCACTTAATTCAACGTCAAAATCATTCAAATACTGTACCAGCGTTCCCTGTGTTAAAAGGGTGATATACACTACCTTTTTAAACTGTTTTAGATAATTAAGCCTAATCAGTCCATATTTTCCATAGGTGGGTTGTTCTTCATCCGCAATTATCAAATTTGGCAATTAGTAATCTCCTACCAACGTATACGTCAATCCATTCTTCTCATCATAAATTTGTTGTTTCATGTGATCCTCCTTATCTTGCTCCCCGCTTTCTGGAACGGGAATGCATCTGCTTTTTGCTGTTCTCACGTTCTTTTACATTCTTTACATGATATGCTAATTTCTCCCTGACACTCTCCTGCTTTCTTTTCCCATTGCTGCTATTTTTCCACTCAGACAGTGCTTTTTGATAATTCTTATAAGCAGTTTCGGATGACACATATACTGTCAGAAACTCCTTAACATTCTTATAGCCATAATCATGGACTATATTAGTCAACTGTTTCTTCATACTATCAATTTGAGAAACTAGCCCACTTATTTCCTCCTGAAGTTCTTTTCGCTGTTTACCTTTGAAAAGTCCTCTTGTATTTTCTAATTTTTCTTTCATTTCCGATAATTTTTGTTCCTGCTGATGGATTGCGTAATTTTGTTTATTCAGTTCTCAATAAATAACTACCAGCTTTGAATATTTTTCAGCCAATGCTGGTTTCACTGGTGGCTTGGGCAATGTCTTTTCCTGACTACTCATCATATCACTGTCCTGCATAACATTTGCTCCCCAACCATATCCCTTGGTTGGCTCTGCCAATTTATCGGTTCGCTCTGGAGAAGCCTTTTTGAACATCTGTGTAATCAGAATCTGCAACATAACAATCGCTATCCGCACAATAGATTCAAAAAGCTGTGGCTGCTTTCCCTGTTTCCTGATGGATGCTTTTACCTTATCTGAAATTTCCGTCTGCTTGATGCTCATAACCTTTTCTTCTGTTATCCCACCTATCAATGCCCTATCTACCGTCTGATTCCATTTTACACGCATTTGATTATCAGCTTGTATCTGCTCTATCTTGGGATTGTTTTTACCAATCTTTTTCATCGGAAGATAGACCCCATGCTTATCAAATACCTGAAGCCGCTCTGTGCCTTCTTTCACATAAAGATTAATTAATTCCGTATAGGAACGCTTTACTTCGTCCAGAAAATTTTCACTCTTAAATCTGGCATCCTTGATTCTAAAAATGTTTCTTTCATAGACCTCTCCCCTCGGAATAACTTTGCACCCTGCCCGTATCTGCCCATCTGCATCCAGAATCTCCTTTTTTGTCCTTCTGTGCTTTCCATCTTCATCATAGAACATATTTCTAACTGCAATCTTCTCCACTGGTGTATCTAATAGTTTTCTTTCTGAAAAGATAAGATGGATATAATAATTGGTCTTACGTTTATTATGATGCAATGCCGCAATGCACTCCGAACCAAAATTCTGTTTAAAATGCTCTGTAAACAATTTCAGCAATGCTTTTGGTCCATAATCCACAAAACTTGCTGGTAGAGCAATAATCAATTCCCTTGCTTCAATGCACTTGCCCTCTGCACCGCTTTTGATAAATTCCTCCTGATTGCATTTCGCCAACTCCGTCCAGAAATTTCTATCTGTAGTTTCATAGACTGCATACAGATTTTCCTGCCTGACCGAACTGGATATATAATAAATTCTGCCTTTCACATTTGGCAGTTTTGACATTTGCACAAATGAATTTCTCGCTATAGGCGGCTCCCTTCTCCAGCAAACATGAGCTGGTCTTTTACTGTGAGTGGACACCATCGGGTGTCCGTTTACGAACTTATGACCAATGTCGGGCGGACGCTCCCGGCAGGGCGAAATACCCTGAGTACAAACGTAGTTTGTGCGATGGGTGTATTTCGCTCTCATGCGCCGAGGGCTCTTAAAAGCCAATTTAGGACTTTGAAAGGGGGTGTAAATAAACTCCCTTAAAAGAAAAATCGCTTAGACCGTGAGGTCTAGGCGATTTTTTGGTATAATTAAGTATGCAAATAAATAAAAATACCAATGATAATTATACAGTACGACAACTGAAATTACCACTGCAAATCGAAAAATTAATTGATATTTCTGATCCGGTATACACTTTCTGTGAGGTAATGGATCACATTGACCTATCACGATATTTTGTAGAGAAAGGATACAAAACAGGTCGTCCAAGATGTGATGAACAGAAACTCCTCAAAGTGATACTCTTTGCTTTCATGGAAAACGGAATCTGTTCTCTTCGTGCGATAGAGAAACTTTGCAAAAATGATATTCGATATCTGTATCTTCTTGATGGAATGAAAGCTCCTTCCTTTGCCACATTTGGCAACATCATTCGAAATGAACTTACTGATTCTGTAGAACAGATTTTTTTGCATGTAAATACATATATTTTTGAAAAGGATTATGTCGATCTGGAACATACTTACATCGATGGTACTAAAATAGAGGCGAATGCGAACCGCTATACTTGGGTATGGAAAAAATCCTGTACAAAGAATCGTGGAAAAGTTTTTGAAAAAATATCGCTGCTAATTGATGCAATGAATCAGGATGTGTTGGGCTATTTAAGCGTAAAACTTGAGAAACGAGAGGAGTATGCTATTGAATATGTATCCGAACTCTTGGAAATGTACAAGAAAGGAACAAATCTGGACGAATCCACGTTTGTATCTGGCTGTGGTCATAGAAAAAGCATCCAGCAAAAACAGTATCAGGAATTACAGGGATATCTTGAACGATTAAAGACATATGCACATCATATAGAAATCTGTGGCGATGATAGAAACAGTTACTCCAAAACAGATCACGATGCCACTTTTATGCGCATAAAACGGGATTATATGGGAAATGACCAGCTACTCCCAGCGTACAACCTCCAGGTCGCTGTCTGTGATGAATACATTGCAGTCGTTGACGTAAAACCATATGCATCCGATATGGAATGCTTTGTTCCTTTGATGGAAAAATTTAATGAAACCTATGGGCATTATCCAAAGTATCCAGTTGCAGATGCAGGCTATGGTTCCTACAATAACTATCTTTATTGTGAAGAACATGGGATGGAAAAGTATATGAAATTTACCATGTTCAAAAAGGAAACATCAGATAAGAAGTATCATGAAAATCCATATCGTGCAGTCAACTTTAAAAGAGACGGGACTGGAAATTTGATATGCCCAAACGGAAAGACTTTTCACTTTAAAAGCAAACAACGTGTTTATAAAAATAAATATGGCAGAACCGAAGAAATCTATGAATGCGAATCATGCGAAGACTGCCAATATAAAAACGAATGTTGTCCTAAGGCGATCAAAAACAGAACCATTCGAATGAATCAGGAATTAACATCAATTCATCAAGAGGTAATTACAAACCTTGAATCAATACATGGAGCACTGTTGAGAATGAACCGTAGTATTCAGGCAGAAGGAACATTCGGAATTCTAAAATGGGATAAGTCCTATAAAAGATTATTTCGAAGAGGTAAAAAAAACGTAATTTTAGAAATCACACTGATTTCTTGTGGTTTTAATCTTTATAAATATCATAATAAAAGACAGAGAAAGGAGTTAGCTGCATAAAATCGCGGAGCTATACTCATAGCTTTATTAAGTGCACTCTATTTTACTAAAAAAGTCAATCAGTCATGTAAGTATTAAATACAAAAGGAAAAAAACACCAGAACCGGCATTTGCCGGAACTGGCGATTCTTAATTAAGGACTTATTTTACAGCCCCTTTTTTTGTTTTTGGGCATTCGCCCGTTTCCGGGCAAAATTCAATTACCATACATATCATGCTGTACCCTCGTCATATAATAGCTGCCTATAGTCGATACGGCGTTATATAAGCTAGTGATCAGCATTGCCCTAATATTCCTTACCTCGGTTGTATTATGAGCCAGACAATCCAATACATAGCGTATATGCCCCATATTCAGTTTCCGAAACTGCGCTTGAACCAGATATGTCTGCCGTTCCTCTTTGTTTATCCGAATGGTTTGCTTTGTTGTTGTCAAAACTTCTACTGCCAGTGCGACAATCTCGTCTAACTGCTCTGCCTGATATGGCATATCTAATCGTATCGCATCATAATCAATCTGCCTTTTAAATTCTTCTAGCTCCATTTGATACGATAGGATGGAATACTCTTTGTTGTTAATCTCTGGAGAAATCTTTGTATTTGTGCCACACTCCCCGGTATGACCTGTCTCCATTTCCTCTATAGTTCTATCTCTATTTTGGGCATGAGGTGTCTCCAAAATTGGTGATATGGATTTCTTATCATCTTGCAGTGGATTTGTTAATTCCTGCAATCTCTCCGGCATCAATTCCAGATACATTACATTATTCACGCTTCGTCCATTGATTTTTAAATCACGAAATTCTCTGCGTAGTACTCCCAATTCTTCTAATGCAACGATTGCTCTTGCTGCTTGTCTTTTTGAGATTCCAAACTGGTCAGATATTTGCTGATAGCTTCTTTGCAGCAAGTCTCCATGAAATTTCTTCTGTAAACTTGTTGTCTGCCCAGTCGTTTCATCTCTGACTTCTGTCGGGCGATACCAATATACAATATCTGCTAATATCATAATTGCCTCTACATATGGTTTTCCAGTTGGCTTGACAATTGTCTTGTACCAACTCTGCGGGATCACATTTCCAGTAATTACAATACTTGCCATTTGATCTACAATAGTATTTTTAGATGAACAGATTGCCAAGTCACTGCCCCCTTTCTGTACTAAACTTTTGATTGTCTCTGCCTTTTTTTCGTGCTACAATACTCTTGTCCAGAGATGTATTGTGCATTTCTAAGGCTCTTGTATTTAAGTTTGCAAGGGCTTTTTTAATATTCATCGTTCTTTTCCTCGGTGCTATTTTTACGAAAACCCTCTAATATTTCTAACATGCTTCTGATTGGTGTCAGTAGCTCAGAATCCATCTCATCAATAGATGTCAACCGTTCTAGTTCTCTTTCGATATGCTGAAGCTCTCTTCGGAAAGTTACAAGCATGAGCGGATTCCCCTTTGCAGTAACCTGTTGGTGGAGAACGCTTTGAATAATATATTCCCGCTTAGTCTCTGCACCAGATAGCTTTACCCTTATATTTAGTTCTTCATTTTCTTCTGGCGATACCCGAAAAGCAACGGTAAGATTACGCCACCTGTTTTTATCATCTTTCTTCTTTTTGGACATCTAATATTTCCTCTCTTTCTGCTCCTAATTTTTTTGCCATTTCTGTCTGAACTGTCGGAAAAAGGTGCGCATAGCAGTATGTGACTTTTATGCTCTCATGCCCCAACCGCTCCCCGATTGCCAATGCGGAATATCCCATGTTAATGAGCAGAGAAACGTGGGAGTGTCGCAAATCGTGTATGCGGATTTCCGGCACACCTGCTGCTTTTGCTCCCCTATCCATCTCATGGTGGAGAAAACTCTTGCTAATCTGGAATATTCTATCTGTGGGACGATACCCATATAAACTGTCTATATACATTTCCATTTCCTCCGAAAGAAAATCAGGCATGATAATTGTCCGATTGCTCTTTTGCGTTTTTGGTGTTCCTATATGGTCTTTTCCTTCTAGCTTCTGAAACGTCTTGTTGATGCGCACGGTTTGTTTTGCAAAATCAAAATCCTCTCTTGTCAGAGCCAGTAGTTCCCCCTCTCTTATTCCGCACCAGTAAAGCATTTCAAACGCATAATAAGACCTCTGTTTATTTGCTATTGCTTCAACAAATCTTTGAAACTCTTCCTTCGTCCAAAATTTCATCTCTTTGTCAAACTGCTTTCCCATTGCTCCTGCCTGTCTGGCAGGATTAGCTAACAGCCCGTAAAGGTTCACTGCATGATTGAAGATTGCACTTAGTTGTGCATGGATAGTACGAAGATAATCTTGCGAATGACCTTTCCCCTTTCCATTTTTAAAGGAAATCATTTCATTCTGCCACTGTATAACATCTGCTGCTGTAATTTCTTTGAGTTGTCTATCCTTGAAATAAGGGAGAATTTTTTTCTCGACAATATGCTGTTTTGTCAGAAATGTGCTTTTCTTTACTCTTTTTTCTTCATTTACCATATACATTTCTACAAACGCTCCAAAACTCATATCCAGATTACGGTCTTTCTTTAGCTCAAACTGCCGTTCCCATTCCTGTGCATCTCTTTTCTTTTCAAAACCGCTTTTATGCTTCTGTTTTCGCTTCCCGGTATAATCATAGTAATAACTATAGGCATCCCACTTTCCCGTCGCTTTATTTTTGTGAACTGACAATTTCCACACCCCCTATTCACTTAATCCGTACATTCTTTCTTTAAAATATTTTCTGCTGACTCTGCCGGGAATAATCTGATAGCCTTTTTCAGCAAGTTCTTTGTTGAATTGCTGAATTAGCTTATAAGCATATGGCTTCGATACCTCCAACATATCCACCACTTCACTTGCATTAATAAATAAGTTTTTGTCCATACATTTTCCACCTTTCAATTTATTCGCATACATTTCATTATTGAAATGTATGTCTGTATTATAGGATTTCGTTTTTGAAATGTCAATAGTTTTTATTTCAATATTGAAATGTGTGTGATATACTTATTATATTAAGCAAATACGTATAATTTGAAAGGATAATTGCGATGACTGTTGGTGAGAAAATCAGAAAATTCAGAACAGAACAGAATCTATTACAAAAGGAATTGGCATATAAGTGCCGCATGAGTGAGTCCGCCATAAGAAACTATGAATTGGGTAACCGTACGCCAAGCCCCAAACATCTCGAAGTGATTGCTTCTGCTCTTGGTGTAAGCATATTCGCCATCTCTGAGCCAAACTTAAATAGTGAGTTCGGTGTCATGCATGCACTTTTTGAATTAGAAGAAAGTTACAATCTTAACGTTGTGGAAGAACATGGAATATACTACCTGAAAGCTGCTCCTCAAAGAAAAGGACAAGACAGTATTTATGACCTTATAATCGAATGGGGTGAGGCAAATAAGAAGTATCTAGCAGGAGAAATGACAGAAGAAGAATATGCTAAATGGAAAAACACCTTTCCCAGAAGCATCGCTTTAAAAAGACATAAGTAAATATAATAAATGACAAAATTAGGATTTATCGATTTTGCATTTTCGCATTTTTATGAAGTTCAAAATCTTATAAGTAAATAAAGGAGTTTTAAATATGAAGCCTGAAAGTATTTCGGAACAGATGATGTACAACACAATTAGATTAGAAACTGAATCAGGGTGTGGAACCGGCTCCTATTTCAACTATAAAATAGGAAATTATATCGTCCCAGTTATCATTACCAACAAGCATGTGGTTAATTACAACGAGCATGAAAAAGTCACTTTTTTTGTCCATACAAAAGATAATAATGGTAATCCGTCTGGAAATATAAAAATTCAATATGATACAAATTGGATTTTTCATAAAGATAAAGATATATGCTTTTGTTATGTAAATCCGATTTTTGAAGAAGTTAAGAACAGGTATCATAAAGAGGTCTTTTACATTGCAAATGATACTGACTTAATTCCAAGTCAAGAAAAACTTGAAGAATTAAGTGCTTTAGAAGAGCTGGTCATGGTTGGTTACCCAATTGGATTATGGGATCAAGTGAATAATTTTCCGATATTCAGAAAAGGATTTACAGCTTGCCATCCAGGAATTGATTTCAACGAAAAAGGAATCGGATTAGTTGATATGGCATGTTTTCCAGGCTCATCAGGTTCACCTATATACATATTTAATGAGGGTGGATATCGTGATAAAAAAGGAAACACATATTTGGGTTCATCAAGAATTTTCCTCATTGGTTATTTGTTTGCAGGACCACAGTATTCTGCTAATGGTTCGTTAATAATTGAGACAATACCTACACAACAAAATGTTGTGCCCACCACACCGATAATGGTGAATTTAGGATATTATGTTAAATCAGCTGAAATTCTATCATTTTTAGATCGTATAAAACAGGACTGCAATATTTAAGGATACCTTTATGTTTATTGTATGAAATCAAATCATTCATAATCTCTATAGCATCAAAGATTAGTAGTTGATAAATTCCAGTTTGTCTATTTGTTAGAACTAAATAAATTAGAATTTGAAAGGAAAACAAAAATGACTGAAAGACCAGTTTTAGATAAATGTTTGGATAGCAAAATATTTCGTGATTTCTATTACTTAAAAGAGGAATTGATAGACTTTTGCAGAAACAACAGCCTGCCTACCTCTGGTGGAAAAATAGAAATAACGGATAGGATTGCTTATTTTCTTGATACGGGTAAGATATTTCTGCAGTGGCAACAAAGAAGAAAGCCGCAGTAACATTAAACATTTGTGAAGATACAAAAATAGAATCTGATTTTGTTTGTTCTGAAAAACACAGAGCGTTTTTCAAAGAGCATATCGGAAATCATTTTTCTTTCAATGTCGCTTTTCAGAAATGGCTAAAAAGCAACACAGGGAAAACTTATAAAGATGCAATTACAGCTTATTATGAAATTATGGAAGATAAGAAAAAAGGGCGAACTGTTATTGACAAGCAATTTGAATACAACACATATACCCGTGATTTTTTTGCAGATAACAAAGGAAAATCTTTAGAGGAAGCCATTAAGTGTTGGAAATACAAAAAACAGTTGCAAGGCCATAATCGTTATGAAATGTCAGACCTTGTAGCGTTGGACTGACAACTTCCAGGTTGTCGCTAGAAGACAAGGAAAATAAAATATTACATCACATATTTAATAAGTTAAAAAATCAGAGTTTTCATGGAGGTAACAAATTTGAAAGATTATCGAGTATTTTCTAAAATTATTATAGCTGTATGTATTTGCTTGCTTATTGCAACATTAATTAACTTCTTTACTGGAAGCATTAATTCGACGATGCCCGGGAGTAGTCATGTACTTTGTTTCGGGGCATTTAGCCTCTGCATTTATGTAACAGTTATACTGGAAAAGGAAAAAATAAAGAAATCCGAATAAACAGATTACAGATTATCTTACTAAAATCTTACTTTTCACACGAAAGAAAACCTCGCAAGCCTTGTCATTACTGGCTTCCGAGGTTTTTATACCCTACTCAAACTCAATCGTAGCCGGCGGTTTCCCCGTACAATCATAAAGCACCCTATTCACATGCTTCACCTCATTCACGATCCTGCTGGTCACCTTCCCCAGCACATCCCAAGGCAGTTCTGCCGACTCCGCTGTCATAAAATCTGATGTAGTAACCGCACGCAATGCCACAGCATAGTCATACGTTCTCTCATCTCCCATAACACCAACAGATCTCATATTCGTAAGTGCCGCAAAATACTGCCCGATCTGTTTATCAACACCAGCTTTTGCTATTTCCTCACGGTAAATAAAATCTGCTTCCTGTAATATCTCAATCTTCTCGGCCGTTACTTCCCCAATAATACGGATAGCAAGTCCAGGACCCGGGAATGGCTGTCTGAATACCAAATAATCCGGGATGCCAAGTTCTAATCCGGCCTTACGTACTTCATCTTTAAATAAAAGACGCAGGGGCTCTATAATCTCTTTAAAATCCACATAATCAGGGAGTCCGCCCACATTGTGGTGGGACTTGATCACTGCTGATTTACCTAAGCCGCTTTCGATTACGTCAGGGTAAATCGTTCCCTGTACCAGATAATCAACCTTACCGATTTTCTGTGCTTCTTCTTCAAATACACGGATAAACTCTTCACCAATGATTTTTCTCTTCTCTTCCGGTTCTTCTACGCCTGCCAGCTTTTCATAGAATCTGTCCTGTACGTTTACACGGATGAAGTTCAGGTCATAGTGTCCTTCTGGACCGAATACAGCTTCTACTTCATCTCCTTCGTCCTTACGGAGAAGACCATGGTCTACGAAAACGCAGGTCAGCTGTTTTCCAACTGCCTTTGCCAGCATTACGGCTGCCACAGAGGAATCCACACCGCCTGAAAGAGCGCAGAGCACTTTTCCATTGCCTACTTTTTCACGAATCTGGTGGATGGATGTCTCTACGAAGGAATCCATTTTCCAGTCTCCTGCGCAGCCGCAGACATTATATACGAAGTTAGACAGCATTTTTGTACCCTGCTGTGTGTGTACGACTTCTGGGTGGAACTGTACCGCATAGAGATTCTTTTCTGGCATTTCCATTGCGGCTACCGGGCAAACCGGTGTATGCGCTTTGATGTGGAACCCTTCCGGCGCATTTTCAATATAATCCGTGTGGCTCATCCAGCAGATTGTCTTGCCGTCGATGCCATCAAATAATTTGGAATCTGTATCAACATCTACTTCTGTTTTTCCATATTCGCTTACAGGAGCTGTTGTTACTTTGCCGCCCAGTATATGAGCCATCAATTGTGATCCGTAGCAGATTCCCAGGATTGGAATACCCAGTTCAAATATTTCTTTTGTGCAGGTTGGTGAATCTTCTCCATAGACACTGTTTGGTCCGCCGGTGAAAATAATTCCTTTGGGATTCATCTCTTTTATTGTCTCAAGATCCATGTCATAAGGATGCACCTCACAGTAAACATTGCATTCTCGTACACGTCTTGCTATTAACTGATTATATTGTCCGCCGAAATCCAGTACTATAACCATTTCTCTTTTCACGGTTTGTCCTCCTACGTTTTCATTCATTCCTTAGTCTTTATGATGCATTCTCTCCATTATAATGGAAGAAATACAGTTTTACAAGTAATTTGCTTTATTTTTTTCATCCTATTTTTAAATAAAATACCAAATTTTTATATAAATAATTAATTTCATCCCATGCATTTGCCTGTTGGAAAATTGTATTTAGCAGGCTGCACACTCATTCTGAAGATAGCTTTCCGTCAAATTCAGTATACATTTCCCATTGCTTGATCCGTCTCAATCAGCACAGCATTTCCCAAAAACGCTGCAAAAATACATGACATACATTTTGCAAGACACCATTTCCAAAACTCTCGAATTTATATTTTCTGGTACTGCCACTTACCTCTGGCATAGCGAACCATGAAGCAGATTCCGCGGAACAGCCAGTCAATGGTCATGGCTACCCAAACGCCAAATACTCCCCATCCCAGGAATTTTCCCAGCACATAACTAAAGGCTATACGGAAAATCCACATGGACAATATGGATATGATCATGGTCAGTCTCACATCATTTGAGGCCCGAAGCGTGTTGGGCAGTGAGAAGGACATTGGCCAGATTGTACAGCAGCAAACGGCATGGTAAGTTAAAATCTGTGTTGTCATCTGTGCCGTTACATCGGATAGATTATAGACTTTCATGATCAATGGCAGCAATAGGAAAATAATAACGTTCATGCCCCACATGGCGACATATACGATTTTCATCAGCTTTTTGGTATAATGTTTAGCCTGGTCATAATCCCCGGCTCCCACACATTGGGATACAACCGTCAGTATGGCAAATCCAATTGCCATTCCCGGTAAAATCTGGAACATTGCTATGGTATTAGAAACGGCATTTGCTGCGATAGATGCAGTTCCAAAGCCAGCCACCAGACTGAGTACCAATATTTTTCCCAACTGGAACATACTGTTTTCCAGTCCGTTTGGTACTCCTATATGTAAAATTTTACGAACCATATGTCTGTCAAACTTCAGAGTAAATGGTCTTGGAAGATGGATTTCCTGATTGGTTCTTGCAAGCAGAAGAATCATGATGACCGCTGCTACGATTCTGGAAATCAGCGTTGGTATTGCCGCTCCTGCAACTCCCATCTTTAAACCGAAGATTAAAATAGCATTTCCGGTTATATTTATGGCATTCATAAGCAGCGATGTTTTCATGGAAACTTTGGAATTGCCCATTGCGCGGAACAGGGCTGCACCGCTGTTATAAAGGGCAATAAACGGAATTGACGCCGTTACAATTACAAGATATGTCTCTGCATGTCCCATTACATCTGCTTCGATTTGCCCGAATACTCCGTGCAGGATCAATCCCTGCCCCAGATAGACCACAGCAGTAATAATAATGGAAAGTACGGTAGTAAACAGTACCAGCTGTTCTGCGGCCTTACAGGAGCGCTCTGCACGCTTCTGGCCTATGTACTGCCCCGCAACCACTGCACCGCCGGTCGCCAGGGCCGCAAAAATATTGATCAGCAGGACCATCACGGTATCTACCAGAGACACGCCCGATACTGCTGACTCTCCTACACTGGCGATCATTACTGAATCCGCCATTCCTACGGTTACCGACAACAGCTGTTCAATAATCAAGGGTACAATTAATTGCTTCAGCTGTTTATTCGTGAACATCATTGTTCTCTCCCCCACTTCTTCTCTTCCTGTACTTTTACACTCATCTATTTCCTTATTGTTATCTTATCATCCTAAAATCATTAACCTCTTATTCATCTTGCAATTTTACAGTATAACCATCTTCTGTCATCAAATATAGTCTTTAATCTGCCCCCATTCATTCAGCAGACGTTCCATGTTAAATGCCGCATTTGCCGGGCTGCTGCTTGGAAGACGAATAATTTCACGCTTTGTCTCAGAAATAGAATACTTTTGATAAAGCTCATAGGCTTTGCCGCCATTGGCATAAATTTTCCCAATATCAGCCTGTCCCAGAATCAATGGAAGATCTGCCGGTATGACATTTTTAATGGAACTGTCACTGGAACCGATAATGTCACAGCTTGCAATTACATCCCAGACAGCAATGTGGTTTTTTAATAGAAGAGACTTCTTTTCCTCTATTGTCACTGGAACTTCGTCCTCAGTCAGCGCAGCTATGATTTTCCAGAAACGATTCTGTTTGTGTCCATAGTAAAATTGATTTTCTCTGGATTTTACGGAAGGAAATGTTCCGAGTATCAGTATTTTAGAATCTTTGTCAAATACCGGATCAAAGGTATGAGACAAATGGGTATACTGTTGATTATCTTTTAATTTCATATCTTTCTCCTGTCTGATCGAAAGCCCGGCTTATGATGCCTGGCTTTTACAAGAAACTATAATATTATATCCCCTATATCTATGGAATACAATAGAGATATTATATGAAATTTGCAGCTTTTTGGCGTTTATCTGATCTTATTTGCCGGATCTTAGAAAAAAACGGGGAACATCCTTTTTCGTGTCCCCGCTTTTCATAACTCCCTCTGTGAATCCCTGACTATTGGTTTGTCTGATGAAGATATTTTTCCCGTGTAGCAAGCCCACCTCTTATATGACGCTCGGACTTGTTGACATCCAATACCTTTCTGGCACATTTCGCCAGAGTTGGATTAATCTGAAGCAGTCTTTCGGTGACATCCTTATGTACCGTACTTTTGCTTATCCCAAATTTCTTCGCTGTTTGTCTTACTGTGGCATTTTGTTCTATGATATAATTCGCAATGTCAATTGCCCTTTCCTCAATATAACCTTTCAAGGAAATCCCCCTGCAATCACTGTGTTTTTAACATTGTATGCAGGGGGGTGTGGGATTAGAATATAGGATATGGGGAATTCTATTTAAGCATTCCTCTTCCGGCACCCATCAGCAATTTCTCCTCATTTCCTAATTTCACAGCACCTTACCTTCAGAGTAATATAAATAGCTGCTTTCTGACACCAAGCATCCAAAATAAAAACCATCCAGACTATCTAAATCCCCGTCTATTATTCTATTTACATCCGTTTTTCAATTTTCTTCTTCTTCCTTATTGCCTTTTTGTAAATAATCATTAAACAGCCCGACATATGCGGACCATTCCTTAGAGATTTTCTCTGAAATCGAATCCGGCGCCAGTTTGATTGCTTTTTTTGCACATTCCTGAGCTTCCAGAACGTCTTCTGAAAGCAGCACACCCATCATATATTCATTTAAATCATTTGTAACATATAAAACATATTCCCAAAGAATCTCATAGTCCGTCGAATATTTTTTAATTAGCTTTTTAAATCTTTTATCACTTTCCTCATATTCACCAATTGATTGCAATTGCTTAATCTTTTGCAGTTCCCGTTGCTTTTCAGAAATCTCTGGAGGTTCACCCAGCATAAATGCCGTTCCGCAATAGTCGCAGACGGCTATTTTTGTAGCTAGATCAATCTTTAATTTTCCATTACAATTCTGACATACAAGTTCCTCCATTCTAAAACCTCCCTATGCACATTTTATATGAAACCTTATCGGCTCATCGTTTACTTCGTCCTGTCAATCCAACTGCCTGTCTTTTCTCTCCAATCCCTTATGGCAAACATTACTTACTTTCATTATAACTTTCTTTTATCCCATAAGCAATATCATCCCTTCACATATTAGAACATGTTATAAATTTCAAAGCGCATACTCTTATCATAGATGAAATGTCATTGTTTCATCCATTCGCACCATGATCTTCCTAACCAATCCTGGCAATCTGCTGCCTGATATGCTAAAATAAAGTAACATGTAATTATACGCATAAACCGTATCGGTAACTATATTATATATGAACAAAAACGAGTTTTAAACCCGCTCATAAGGAGGCGAAAAATGCAACAACAATTAAATGAAAAGATTCGTGTAGAAATCAATGGTATGAGGCAAGGCATGTTTTTACAAAGTGAGAATACCAGCAATCCGGTATTATTATTTCTCCACGGCGGTCCAGGTTCACCTGAGATCGCATTCACGCAGAAACATCCAACAGGACTGGAAAAGATATTTACGGTATGCTGGTGGGAGCAGAGGGGCAGCGGTATTTCTTACCAACGCAATATTCCAAAAGAAATGATGACAATGGACCAGATGATCTCGGATACCATAGCGGTAGTGCAATATCTGCGGCGGCGTTTCGTGAAAGATAAAGTATACATAATGGGGCATTCCTGGGGAACCGTGCTGGGGACGCTTACGGCACAGCGGGCACCTGAACTTTTTCACGCCTATATCGGCATCGGGCAGGTTGCCCGGCAGGAGGAATCGGAACGACTGGCATATACTTACATGCTAAATAAGTTCCGAACCGCTGGAAATCAAAAAATGGTCCGTAAATTTAAAAAGTATCCTATTGATCAGGGAGGCGAGATTGGTATCAAATACCTCTCTTTGCGAAGTGACGGGATGCAGAAGCTTGGTATTGGTACCATGCACCGCAGTAAATCCATGTTGGATTGTGTTAAAATTGTGCTTGGTTTTAAAGGTTACACATGGCGGGAAAAATTGAAGTTTCCAATGGGCAACAGTTTTTCTCTGAACTGTCTCTGGGATTTTGTACTCCAAAGTGATTTGATTAAACAGGTTCCCCGGCTGGAAATTCCGGTATACGTACTGCATGGTAAATTTGATTATCAGGTATCTTATGTAATTGCGAAACAATTTGTTCAGGCCATTGAAGCTCCCGTAAAAGGTTTCTATACCTTTGATCGTTCCGCTCACAGCCCTTGTTTTGAGGAGCCCAAAAAAATGTGCCATATTTTACGCAAAGATGTTCTGAATGGGAAAGCCGATTTGGCTGACAAACAGAATCAGGAGTAAATGTTCCTATGAAAAACGCCGCAAACTTTAAAAAAGTTGCAGCGTTTTTTTGATCATATAATCATGTATATTGGGGAGTCTGCCGATGCTATGGACTTATCCTGTACCGATATTCCAATGGTGACATATAACAAAACCGTTTAAAAACAGTTGCAAAATACTGGCTGGAAGAGAATCCATATTCATATGCAATCTCCGTCACAGTTCTATCGCTGTACAGAAGTTCATTTTTCGCTGATTCTATTTTTCGGCGCAAGATATATTCTCTGGGCGGTATCCCGGATGCTTTCACAAAATTAAAATGGAAGCGGGAAACAGACAATACCATTTGTTGTGCCAGCTCCTCTATTTTAATATCATCTTTTATGTGATCTTCTATATAACGCAAAACTTCTTCCATCTGTTTTTCTTCTTTTTGTTTCTCTTTTAGATTCTTTTTTTGATTCTCTTTTTTACCTATATTATCTTCTATTTCATCCTTTATTTCACTTTCCATGTTATCTGCTGTTTTATCCTGTAAATTATCCCATATATCTTCATCCCCATATTTTGCCGTGCAGGCGGTCAAGGATATCATCAGGGAAGACAACACATTTCGAATTCTGGTATGATAAAACTCGTCCGGATTTAGCATGATTTCCATAATCTCTTTGCACATCCCGGTCAATTGGTCATTCCCCTGATAAATCCTTCCCATTCCTTTTTGAAAATGTTCCATGAAATTCTGTGCTTCTGATTTGTCACATAGAAACCCTGAATCGATTGCGCTTTTTAAATCCACTATTAAATAATATAATGATGATTTATCTTCGGGATTCCCTCCGGTACTATGCCATTCTCCAGGCCTGGCAATAAAAATATCGCCGCTGTTAACCTTATAGGATCTTTCCTCCACACTGTAAATCTGACATCCCTTTATCAGAAACACAAACTCTGTCATGTCCATATGGGTGTGCACTTTCAGCGGCCTGTGGGCTTTTGTATAATTTACTTTTCCCAAACGGAACAGCATACGTTCTCCCAGGTAGTACTCCACAATCTTTTTATCCTCTTTCACCGCACTTTTCCTCCGTAAAAATCCGTCTGGATATCTTTGTTTCATTTTCAACTGCAATATAAACTCAAAAGCCAAACCGGCAATTATGATCTACAATAATCTTAACAAAAATCAGCAAGAAAGGAAACACATTATGACACCAAAAGAAAATATGTTGAAAGCTATCCGGTTTGAATCACCAGACTACATCCCCATGACCTTTAAGATCAATGACTCCTGCTGGCACTCCTATCCTCAGGATTTCCTGTTTGAACAAATGGAGCGTCATCCGCTGTTATTTCCCGATTTTAAGCGTCCGTCTATGCCTTATACCCCCAAATACGCCGCAGTGGCACAAAAAGATGCCCCATTCAAAGACGATTGGGGCTGTATCTGGCACACGAGCATGGATGGAATTACTGGTACGGTAACGGAACATGCGCTGACATCCTGGGATTCATTTGAAAACTATCAAAGTCCAGATCCGGCTTACTGTATGGGTATCGGGCCTGTCGACTGGACTGCTGAAGAACGGCGCATCCAGGATCTGCAAAATCAGGGGAAGCTTGCTAAAGCCGGACTCAGGCACGGGCATACTTTCCTCCAGCTATGTGATATCAGGGGATACGAAAACCTCATTTTCGATATGGCTGATGATGAGCCAAACCTTACAGGGCTTATAGATAAAATTGAATCTTTTAACCTATATATCATTCATAAATATCTGGATATGAATGTGGATATCATTACCTATCCGGAAGATTTGGGAATGCAGACAGGTCCAATGCTGTCGCCCGCTCATTTCCGTAAATTCATTAGTCCAAGCTATAAACGCCTGATGAAACCCGCTTTAGAAAAAGGCACCATCGTCCATATGCATTCTGACGGTGATATCCGTATGCTGCTGGACGAGCTCTTAGTGAGCGGTGTAGGTATCATAAACCTCCAGGATCTTGTAAATGGAATCGACTGGATTGCAGATCGTCTGGCTGGACGGGTCTGCCTGGAACTTGACATTGACCGGCAGACCATTACTTCCCAGGGATCCCCAGACCAGATCCATCGTCTGATTCAGGAAGAAGTCCAGAAGCTCGCCTCTCCTAAGGGAGGGCTAATGATGATTTATGGCCTTTATCCTGGGATTCCATTAGAAAATGTCGTGGCTGTTATGGACGCTATGGAGCAATATGCTGTGTATTATTAGTAGATACCATGATATGCACTTATTAATTGTAATACTAATATAAAACCATAAATTGGGGTTTGGCTGAGTAAGGCAACGCTTTGTAAAAGATAGGTAGTCATTCGTTCTATCCCAACAGCGTCCAGCATACCACACCCCAGGGTTCCCCACATACTGAGAAAACCAGCTTTGTATCAATAAACTTCATCTCGGAAAGAGAAGGGGGCGGACCTGGACTGGTGTTTGGAAGGCGTGTAGCAGATCTGTGCATTTACTTACCTTCCTGGAGTGTTTTTTGGCGGATCGTATTCGATGGCTCCCATCGGATACGAAGAGGGCAATGAGCTGCGAAATCCATCAGGATTTCGCAGCGAATGCCCGCGTGCCGCCAAAAAGCGCTTCAGGAAGGTTAGAAAATGCCAGTTCTGCGTTAAGCCTTCCAAACACCAGTCCAGGTCCGCTCCCTTCTCTTTCCGCACACTGTCTTCCAATACAAAGCGTCCTTCCTCAGCAAAACCCAATTTTTATTTCCCCCTACACAATACAACTAATCAAAGAAAATACTTCTCCTGGTTTCTAAATATCTCCGCCATAACCTCAATATTTTCCGCCGGCACATCTCCTGGTACCGCATGAGTGGGCGCCAGAATATACCCGCCTTTCCCTTTCATAATGCCTGCAGTTCTGACAATGACCTCCTTTACCTCCTGGGGCGGAGCAAATGGCAATAAGGTCTGGGTACTGATCCCACCCCAAAAAGTGAGTCTGCTTCCGATTTTTTCCTTTATATCTGCCATATTATAGATTTCCGGCTGAAAGGTCTGATAAACATCCAGACCAATCTCTATGAGATCTTCAAAGACAGCTTCGATATCCCCACAGGAATGCTGTATTACATATTTATCAGCACTTTTGATCTGGTGGTACATTTTTTTCATTTGAGGCCGTATGAATTCCCGCCATTTCTCAGGTCCCATGATCATTCCTTTCTGCTGACCCCAGTCATCTCCCAGACAAATGCCGTCAATATCATATTCCAACGCAATCTGTATTAACCGACAGTTATAATCACAGATCTTTCCCAGCAGTTCATGTACAAAGTCCGGTTCTTCTATCATGAACACCAGTAAATTCTCCATTCCGCACAGCGTCCATGCACGCTCGAACATAGAAAAGCTGATAGATGCTGCTTTAAATGTATTTCTTCCATTTCCGGAAAGCTGCCTTAACTTTTCACGTACCTGCTCCTCCTTGATTTCCGGGAAAGAATAGGATTTTAAATCCTCCGGTCTGCAAAGGATACAGGAGTCAATCACTCCGATATCCTTATCCACTCCGTTTCGGTTCCAGCATACACCAAAATCATCCATAAAATATCCTGGCTTGTCTGTGACCTCTGTATATCCGCTGTCAATTCCTGCCATATCAATGTCATTATCCAGTGTATCCTGATAATTACTCATTCCAGTGAATTGATACATCTTTTCCAGCTCTTCCGATCCCAGCTCAATATAATGTGGTATTCTGTCTGTTTCCAAATGTTTGATGCAGTTTATTACCCGCTCTCTGCCTGTCATAATGTTCCCTTTCTGAGTCTGTTCTCAATATGTAGTTTGTCCGCAGTACACATCTTGACTCTCCAACTACACCTTAACAACCGTCCCCTTCACCCTGGCTTCCTCCGCTGCAAACGCAATCCTGTGCCCCTGAAGTGCTGACAGGGCTCTGGTACCTCCCGCTCCATCCTTATTTTCTCTGATCAACTGCAGAAATTCTTTCATTATCCCATAGTCTCCGCCGCCATGCCCTTCCTTTATAGCATCAATCAGAATCGTCTCCTTTTTTCCTTTCTTAAAATCGATTAGTTCAATGTGGTCGTCTTCCAGCCTGCCGCTTATTTCCCCTTTGCTTCCCATGAGCTTTATCACTCTGCTGCAATCCCAGGAAAAAGCACTCATGGTAAAGGATGCGGTAACATGATTGGTAAATTCCAGATTCACAACCTGATGGTCTACCACGTCATTATCACAGTCATAGACACATCTGCCATAAGGTCCTGTCCGAAGTGCATCCAGGATGGCTTCCTCGCTGGTATCCGGGCTGACTACTTTTTTAATAACATCTGCCTGCCAGTTATCTTTCCAGTCTATATATATCCCCGGCGCATAATAAGCGCACTCATCTGCTGCCGGACATCCATCCGTACATCGTTTTGCAGCTAAAGCAGGTGCCTTTTCTTTTTTAAAGTGCCCCAGAGATCCAAAGGAAGAAACTCTGCTGCAGTCAGCATCCGCCAGCCACAAAAGGATGTCCATATCATGGCAGCATTTAGCTAGAATCATCGGGCTGGAACTTTGGCTGTTTCTCCAGTTTCCCCGTACAAAGCTGTGTGCCTGATGCCAGTATCCCACATTTTCAATCAACTGAATATTCTGCAATTCACCAATTTTATTTTCATCCAACAGTTTTTTTATCGTCTTAAAAAATGGGGTATAGCGAAGTACATGGCATACTAAGAATACATGCGGATATTCTGCCACCGCTTTTTCCATTGCAGCACATTCATCCGGCTGGTTGGAAACAGGCTTTTCCAGTAAAATATGATATCCTTTCTCCATTGCCTTTATTGTTGGAGAAAAATGTTCCTGGTCCTGTGTACAGATCAACACCGCATCTGCCATTTTATCCTGCTGAAAAAAAGTTTCCCAGTTCTCAAAACATTTTTCATCCGGAATATGAAACTCCTTTTGAAAGGATTCCCTCCGCCTGGGATCGGGTTCCGCCACCGCAATAAATTCCAGTTCTTCCGGATGCCTGCCTGCATAGGATGCATAAGCCTGGGCTCCCCGCTGTCCTGCCCCGATCAGCGCCGCTTTTATCTTTTTCATCCGTTCTGTCCTCCTGTTGTTAGTGAATAACGTTCTACAGCTTCAATCATCACTTCATAATTTTTATATACATTTTCGGAAAGTATCCTCCCCAGCGGGCAGGACGACGGCATCAGCACAAAGCCTCTTCCCTCACCTTCCATCCCCTGGCGCATGGCATGTTCCACTTTCATTTTGAATTCTTCCTGGCCCATCTGCTCCATATCACTGATTTCAAGCCCTCCAAATAAGACCATCTGCTGCCCATATTTTTTGCGCACTTCGGATAACTCTACATCGCCCTGGGGAACAGGTTCAATAGGATCCAGCCCGGAACAGCCGGTCTGTGCGGTATACTCCAGAATATCTTTCTGCCTTCCATGCTGATGGATTCTGGCAAAACCGCCATACTTCTGTATTACCCCAACCAGATCCCGGTCATAATCCGTTACATATTCCTTATACAGTTTCGGTGGCAGATATGGCGGCGCCGCATATTCCGGACCATATATACGCCAAAGCCGCCCCGGCAGATCTTCGGCAATCCGCGCCGTTTTTTTCAATAATATTTCCTGCGCCTTTTTTAACGCTTTATGAAAAAGTTCCCCCTCGGTCATCGCTATGATCATATACTCTTCCATATCCATTAGCGATGCTATCTCACACAAGGCATCCCCCGTTTCTATCATTACAATACCGGTATCTCCGATTTCTTTTTCCACGGATAGAATCTGCCGGTAATCCGGCTCTCCGATTTCTTCAGAAGGCAGTGCAATCCAGGCTTCCAGATCTTCTTCATCCTTAATAAAATGTTCCAGAATCCAGACAGTATTTACATCCGTGTCCCGTCTTGTATGCTGACGCAGTGTGCGGTCCCCTGCCTTTATTTCCGTAATTACATGCTTACGTCCCTGCTCATCAAAATAGTTGGTTACTACCGTCTGTTTCTCCACCTGGGTAGCCGTATGCACAAATGGAATGTAACACATAATCATACGGTCTGTTTTTTCCCTGGCCAATTTCAGCAGGGGCTTCCAGGATGGATGATTATAAATGTTAAATGGATCGGGATCCTGCTCATCCTCCGAATACCCGTTGATTTCGTAAAAGGATACCGGCGGCCTGTCAACAGGTTCCCCCTTAAGAACAGCCATCAATCGTTCTTTTCTCGTCATAAACTTCTCCTTTTATTTCAATATTATTTCACTTTTATTTCAGTGCTGACGTTGCCGTCAAAGCATCTTCAATCTTTTCCCCGCACACGATATTCAGCAGAACAGCCGGAGCGCTGATCATTACCATAGTTGCCCCCAGCAGTCCCCAGTCCGTACCTCTTAATGAAGTAAAATAATTCAATGAAATGGGGAGGGATCTCATATTCTGTGAATCGATCAGCAGATATGCCAGTGAAAATTCATTCCAGGAATAATTCATGAATACCACTATCACAACAGTAGTCACTGCAGGCGCCACCATTGGCACCATAATTTTGAAAAATGTCCGAAATACGCCGCACCCGTCCATATAAGCCGCTTCCTCCAGTTCAAATGGCAGTGACCGGAAATAACCGGTAAATATGATTACCGATATGGGCAGGGCACTTGCGGTATAGAGCATAATCATCCCCTGGTAGGTATTTCGCACTCCCAGATCGCCCATCAGGCTGAACAAGGAAAGTACAATTACAAAAACCGGAACAATCATCCCCACCTGCAGCAGATTTACCATAAAACTGCTGAGTTTAAATCTCATTCTGGCTACCGCATAAGCAAACATAATTGCACAAAATATAGTAAGTAAAATCGTTCCCGCAGTATACACCACGCTGTTCAGGAAAAACCTTGGGAAATCAAACGTTGTAAATGCATCTGCATAATTGCTGAACATCCATTCCACAGGCAATCCGAATGGATTTATCATTACATCTTCCTTTGTCTTCAGAGAAGTCAGTACCATCCACAATAACGGGTATAGAAATAGAAAACTGATCATCACCATACTCAGCCAAAGGATAATTTTTCTGCCTTTTTTCTTCATTATAGCTCCTTCCTTTTGTCTAATATAACTCCCAGCGATTAACCAAATGTTCCGCCGGTCTGATCTTTTAATAGCACAGGTGTAAATACTCAGCGCAGCCCGCTACACCTCCGTTTTTACACCTGCATACTCAAAAAATCACCCTCACCGAACCATCCTGTTATTTACTTTAAGTTATACAAGCTCGATCCGCTCTCTTGCCACAAAGCGATTAATCAGCATAAACACACCGATGCCGATCACTGCAAAAATAACTGCAATCGCATTTGCCTCTCCAAACTGCTGGCTCTGGTATGCCTTATAATAAAGCTGATAGACAATGGTTCTAGTCAGATCTCCCGGCCCTCCGTTTGTCATAACCTGCACGTGTGCAAACATACCAAGGGTTCCGGCTGTAGATATAATCAGTACAAATTTAATGATTTCCTGAAGCAGGGGAATCGTAATATACCTGCACTGCTGGAAGAAATTAGCTCCCTCCACCTTTGCTGCCTCCATATAGGTCTCCGGTATGGAACGAATTCCGGAATATAACAGAACCATATTGTAGCCAATATACTGCCAGACGAATACAAACGCCACACACCAGATCGCCGTCTTTTCATCTATCAGCCAGGTGTGTATCAGTTCACTTAATCCTAATTTTGTCAATAAAGTATCGATAATTCCCCAATTGGGCTGTAAGACCATTTTCCACATGAGACAGATAACGGTAATGTTTAATACTGTTGGCATAAAATACGTGATCTTGACATAACGCCTCATTTTTGCCGAGCAAAGGTTGATAAACAGGGCAAGGAGCAATGATACAGGGCCTGCAATCAGTGTCTGCAGCAGTACAATTTTTAGTGTATTGGAAACAGAATGCCAAAACACAGGATCGGTCAGAACCGCACTGTAATTCCCGATTCCCACAAACTTCCCTATCTTAAATCCATCGTATTCAAAAAAGCTCGTATAAATAGTCGGCAGCATAGGGTATAAAATAAATATACTAAATATGATGGTGGCTGGTGCCAGGAACACCAGTATGATCCATTTCTTGCTTAAATATCTGTCCATGGCTTTACCTCCCCATCCAATTACTTCTCAGCATCTTTCTGCAGTTTATCCATAGTGGTGCAAAATTCATCTGCCGTCAACTGCTTGGTCAGCAGTTTTCCAATATTAACTTCTAATTCCGCTTTGACCGAATCTTTCAGGAAGTTAGATGCATAATTTGGTATTACATCCATTCCCTCCTGGTTAAACAGATCATAATAGTCCTTGGTGATAGGGGAAAGTTTTGGTTCTGTTCCAACATCCATCCCCACTGCATTTCCCATTTCTTCCGAGAAGAATTTGGCATCCTGTTCCACCATCCACTCTGCCAGTTTCACTGATTCCTCAATGTTTTCACTGTTTTTGGATACCATGTAACCGCCATATGCCTGTCCCCAGCCATTGAGGAATCCAGGTGTCTTATTAAAAGTTGGAAGTGAAAAATAATCCAGATTCTCCATTTTGTCAATTGAACCATATACCCACAATGGTGCATAGATCATAGGGGATTTGCCGGATGTGAACAGTGCCACATGTTCATCATAAGTAGTAGTTGCCGCATCTTTTGCAAATGCACCGGCATTGATCATCTGTTCATATTTTTTCATGGCGTTTCGGAACGGTTCTGAATCAAATCCCATATCTCCGGCTATAATCTTCTTCATATTTTCGGGATCATCCATGGTAATCAGTTCCTGGGGTAGAAATGCGTATGCTGTAAAACTGCCCAGCATAGAGATTGGAACATAATCTTTTGCCGCAAACTGGGTGCAGGCATCCAATAACTCTTCAAAATTTGTGGGTACTTTTATATTTTCCTTTTCAAATATTTCTTTGTTATAAATCATTGATGCGGTATAGTAGGCGTCCATCCCCGCACTGATTGCATAGATATTACCATCGCTGTAAGGAACCAGCGCCGATTTTGTTTTATACCGGTCAATAAATCCGTCTTTTTCAA
>Ga0137302_10219_pt1 | contig 37679 bp, 41 predicted proteins | sample Ramsor2O_GlcNAcB_FD_97184 | JGI IMG/M metagenome (GOLD analysis project Ga0137302, IMG submission 97184) | Mouse cecal microbial communities from Vienna, Austria - N-Acetylglucosamine amended with D2O_GlcNAcB | ecosystem: Host-associated > Mammals > Digestive system > Large intestine > Cecum... | reverse complement strand
CTGACGGGGATTTATTTTTTGAACATGCCTTATGGCAGATAGGGGGAAAGAAAAAGAAAAGAATCAAGCCAGTCACACTTTTGTCCGACTTTAATATACTATACTATACCAAATTTGGTATAAGAAAATATAGTAATACTAATTTAGTGGAGGTTCATTATGAGCGATACAAATTATAATAATTGTGAGAGTGAAAATAAAGAGACCTGTTTTGAATGTAAATGCTGTTGCGAATGTGACAGGCCCCAGTATCTTCCTCCTAACAGGACCCTGTTAAAGTGCGGCTGTCCTGGTGCTGTTACCCTACCTCTGGCTACCATAGCAGGAACCAACTTTACAGTGGCTTCTGTCAATGTGGATACAAAAGGGTTCCGCAAACCATGCATCAAATTTGAGTTTGCAAGCAATATCGTAACCACTGCAAGCGTACTGACCCTTAACCTGCAGATTTTCAAACAGTGCAAGAATCAGCTGGTTCCTATTCCGGTAGGTCCCGTATGGACGTTCTCACGTCTGGTAGCTGTTACTGAGAGCAATGCCTTTACGTTCTTTGTATGTGACTGTGATATCTGTGAGGAAGAGTGCTGTAACTACAGCGTGGTTGCAACAGTTGTAGGCGTGGCGACTGTTGGTGTTACTTCCATCAATAACGCAACTCTCTCTGCAATTGTAATTGACAACGGGTGCGGCTGTAAATAAATTGATTCCGTGAACAATGAGGAGCGGCTATGTATAACAGTAATTTCAGACGCTGTGGGTTTGGGTGCTTTGGAACAGGCAGGTGTAGACCCCAATCGAATTATCCCATGAAGAACCGTATTGAGTCACGCCCTAGGCGTGATGTCAATGGCAGTGTGTGTTCCGGCAATGGACATGAGAACAGCAAAAGGTTACTGCTAAAGAGCTCCTCATTTGGGGGACTGGTTTTGCCTGAAGGCATGGCAGGGGAGGCCACGTATCATGTGGCTTCCCTGAATCTGGATACATCCGGCTGTAAGGATTTTCTGGTACTTTTAAATTTTTCATGTAATATAACAGCCAGTGTATCCGGTTTTCATTTAAGGTTCCAAATGTTTAAGCAGGAGAAATGCCATCCTTTCCCTGTTCCCGTCAGCTCCGGCGTGCTGTACACCAGAACAGTGGCCAACACAGGGTCCGATTCATTTACATTGTCGGCGTGTGACCGTGATTCAATGGAAAGTCCGTGCTGCAGCTACAGTGTGCAGGTGGAGGTGGCAGGTGCAAAAACCGGCGGAATAGGGCTGATTGCAAACCCGGTCCTGATTGCTACCGTCATGGAAAATAATTAATCTATCTGATAGGAGGAACTATCTATGGAGCCACAAAAAATAAAAGAATATAACGTTTCCCGCATGACGATTGAGCAAAATGTTATAAGCTGGGAAGACCATGCGGTACGGCTTCCGGGAGTTGTCCGCATATGGGTGGGTGATAGTCCTAGAAGAACATTTCCAATCAGTATGGTACTTATCCTTCTTATGATCGCGCTGTCCGGACCGGGAATCGTCAACAAGGCTGTCATGCTGGCGGTCCTGGGCGTATACATCGGCACCCATCTTAGATCCGGAAAGAATACAGACCCACAGGCAGGCGGAAAGGATCATGTGAATCTGGAACTCTGCAGTGGGATGGTCTACTCGTTTGCATCAGGAAGCGAATCCTTTGCCATGGAGTTGTATGAGGTGTTAAAGCATCTTATGGAAGGGGATGCAAGCATGTCCCACTGTGATATTGTCTTTGAAAACGGCGGGGAGATTATTGACCAGACAAAACAGGAAGAACCTGAGAAAACGTCCAGCGTCCTGGAGTTGAATGTATCAGGGGGACAGAGCGGCCAGATTGTGCAGGAATTAAAAAAGCTGTACGGCAGCTATACAAAGAAAACAGATACCAACAGCGAAGTGCTGTCGCTTATAAACGAAGTAGCCAGCCTGATGGAGAAAAATGACCGGGTTGGGCTAAAATCTGTTTTTGAAAAGTTTATCACACTGGGATTAATCAATGACTGTAATGAGCTGGGGTTGGATTCCCTTCTTCAGGAAATAAGAGCCACCATTTATTAGGACACAGGTTATTAAGACATCAGTCTTTTGAAACAGATGCTCATCATACATTTACAGCCTCTGCGGTCATCAGGATTTATTATGGCAGCAGGGGCTTTTTGCTGTGGGAGGCAGAGGGGGTATTGCACCTTAGCGGCCTGTCCGTCATATAGTAATATAGAGCTGACAAGTATCCCCACTTATTTTAAAATATCCCCCGGATTGCAGGTAAGCAGACAAAATACGGCGGATAGTAAGGCCAGATCTTATTAGCCATAAAGACAGGTCAGCTGTGCAGGATAGGCTTTCTAAAAGCGAAAATCTATGAATAAGGAGTAATTAATATGAATGAATTAAACAGACCAGGATGCGGCGGTAATGTTTCATTCGGCAGGAACCGATGCAGCGAATCTGCGGCAGATATGTGCAGCTCATGCGGCTGCGGCAGATGTAACTGTTGCTGCGGCCGTGGAGCTACCGGACCGACCGGACCGACCGGACCGACTGGACCGACCGGAGCAACCGGGCGGACTGGGGCAACCGGGGCGACTGGACCGACTGGGCCGGCTGGACAAATCGGAGCAACCGGGCCAACAGGAGCAACGGGAGCAACCGGCCCTGCAGGTCCCATTGGAACTACTGGAATAACGGGGCCCACCGGGCCAACAGGACTAACAGGAGCAACTGGAACTACTGGAGAAGCCGGTCCTATTGGACCTACTGGAATGACAGGGCCCACCGGGCCCACAGGAGCAACTGGCCCAACGGGAGCGAACGGAGTAACTGGGGCAACCGGAGCAACTGGACCTGCGGGAGCAGATGGAGGAATCGGGCCCACCGGTCCCACAGGAGCGGATGGCGTCACCGGGCCTACGGGAGCAACAGGAGTTACTGGAGCCACCGGTCCCACGGGAGCTGATGGAGTAACCGGCCCAACTGGCGCTACGGGCCCCACGGGAGCCACTGGAATCATAGGCCCCACGGGAGCCACCGGGGCAACTGGTCCCACAGGAGGCACAGGGGCAACTGGAGTGAACGGAGCCGCCGGTCCGACCGGACCGACTGGAGCAACCGGCGCGGCTGGACCGGCTGGACCGACCGGCGCGACTGGACCGACCGGCGCGACTGGACCGACCGGCGCGACTGGACCGACCGGCGCGACTGGACCGACCGGCGCGACTGGACCGACCGGGGCAACCGGCGCAACTGGGCCGACCGGCGCAACCGGCCCCACAGGTATTGCAGGCAGTTCTGCAATCATCCCATTCAGTTCAGGCATTCCGCTGTCACTCACAACAATTGCGGGTGGTTTGGTTGGAACGCCAGGCTTTGTGGGCTTTGGATCTTCCGCACCGGGAATCAGTATTGCAGGAGGAGTGATTGACCTTACAAATGCAGCGGGCACATTGACCAACTTCGCATTTTCAATGCCAAGGGATGGTGTGATAACCAGCATGTCCGCATTCTTCAGCACAACAGCGGCTTTAAGCCTTGTCGGAAGTACAATCACGATTACCGCCCAGTTGTACAGATCTGCCACACCAAATAACAGCTTTGTAGCTGTTCCAGGAGCGGTAGTGACTTTGGCGCCGGCCCTTACAGGCATTCTGGCAATTGGAACATTATCATCCGGTACAGTAACCGGCTTATCAGTAACCGTAACAAATCAGACCCGTTTGCTTTTGGTCTTCACTGCCACGGCATCTGGTCTGACGCTGGTGAATACAGTAGCCGGGTATGCAAGTGCAGGTCTGGCTATTTCATAGACCTGTGTTTAATTAACATTTTTAAATATGTAGTCTGAGCATGTGGGAAAATCCATATTATGGATTTTCCCATTTTCCAGGGTGGAATTACTGCGACGGAAGAATGCTTCCCGTAAACCCCTTATGAAAAAATCCTCCTGTGGAAGGGACTCCCAACAGAATACATGTACCCATGAAAAACAGGCTGTCACTTCATCCGGATAGATTAGCCAGAATGACAGCCCATAGCATTAATAACCCAGGACATTGGGATCTGCACCACAACAGAGAATCTGTTCCAAAACATATTAGAATAGCCTACTTACTGGTATTAATCCTTCTTTCTGCCAATGCAATAATCTGACACAATACACGGAATCACAATGGAGGTAACCACCATTGTAATAGCTAATGTCTGTAATCCATAGGTGATGAGATATCTCAGTCCGGCCTTAGCGGATAGGAATTTACCTGATTGTGTTATATATAGGGCCGAAGTTAAAAAGCCAATAAATATAAGGAGCGGCGGTACTTCTTTAGCCAAATCAAGTCTATCCTTTGGCTGGACAGCCTAAATAAAGGAATGCTTGATGTGATGTTAGAATATAAATAGTGCAAGGTAAAATGCGAAATCCCCGGTATAGAAAATCATGATACAATATAGGTATCGTACTGAAGGAGAATCTCATTATACCAAAGCAACATGACAAGCAGTTTAACCTGGATGCTGTCCGGGGATACGGCTGTTCATTGCAACGGGCCGCCATTTCCTGGAGGTGGATTCGGAGGATCTGCTGGATGGACTGGCATTGATGCATATATTACCCTCAACGGCCAGTACTGCTATGAAGGAACCCCTGGCCGTCCGGTCATCTATAAGCACCCTATCCCCCGCAGCCAGATTGCCATCCTCCTTAAGATACTGGAAGAGACACCATTTCCCTGCCTGTTCATGGAAGCGGAAAACTGGTATCTGAACTACGTTGATGAGCGTGTGATTCGTTTCCTTGCGTTTTTGAGTATTAGAAGTAACACGGTTCAGCCATGAACGGTAACCTGACCGCGATACGCCTAAGAATTTCAGCATTCCGGAGACGGAAAACCTGCGCTGTTTGCATTTGGCAGCCTCCGTCTTTTCAGAAACCTCAAGATAAATGGCTTCTGTCATTTTCCAAGGATGTTGATGGCTTTTTTAATCCATCAAGGGCAACTTAGCATCGCGAAGTTCATGTTTTAAACGGGCAATTTCTTTCTGCTCGTCAGATGAGTAGTTACCGGAACCTCTGACCGGGATATCACCGGATTCCCGGTAGACCTTCAGCCATTTGGCGAGAGTGCTATATCAGATTCCGGGATTTTCAGCACAGCCACGGACTCCTGGTTCCTTGTGGTCCTGGTAACCCCGCTTTCCTTGCCCTGTCAAGGGCATGTCTGGTATCATCTGTCCTTCCTGTCCCGTTTTTCTTAAAAATGTACCCTCCTGTCACAAAGGCTGTTACCATTATAGCAGTACGGAAACATTTGCGGAAGTACCGTCATTGACTTTCTTCCGGTTTGGATATATATTTATTAAACGGCTGTTTTTAGACATCCGGATTTTTACAGATGGAAAGGATTGAATTTTTATGGGTTCTGCAAAAGAAGCAAAAGAAATAGACCTGGGTTCAGGAAGCGTGGACAAACTGCTGTTTAAGCTGGCTGTTCCCGCCATCACTGCCCAGATCATCAATGTTTTATATAACATGGTGGACCGTATGTACATCGGCCATCTTCCCGGCGTGGGCGTTACATTTCCAATCATCATGGCCATCTCAGCCTTTGCCGCCCTGGTAAGTATGGGCGGCGCGCCAAGGGCGTCCATCATGCTTGGAAAAGGCAGGAAGGAGAAAGCTGAGAACATCCTGGGCAACTGTACCACCGCACTGATTGCAGTGGCCCTTGTGCTCACTGTGTTTTTCCTTATCTTTGGCAGGAAGATCCTGCTGATGTTCGGCGCCAGCGGCAACACCATTGAATACGGCTGGGCCTACATGCAGATTTATTCAGACAGGCATGCTTACCGTGCTCATCGGCGCTGTCTTAAACATCATCCTGGACCCAATCCTGATGTTTGGGTTCCACATGGGGGTACGTGGCGCGGCTCTGGCAACCATTATCTCCCAGGGCGTTTCTGCCGCATGGGTGGTGCTGTTCCTTGTGTCCAGCAAAAGCTACCTGAAGATACGCCCCTCCTATATGAGGCCGAGGGCAGATATCCTGATGCCGACCATTGCACTGGGCGCGTCCCCCTTTGTGATGCAGTTCACGGAAAGCATCCTGAACATCTGCTTTAACACCTCGCTGTTAAAATACGGCGGGGACGTGGCCGTGGGCGCCATGACCATCATGGGAAGCGTGATGCAGTTCTCCCTCCTTCCCCTCCAGGGCCTGACCCAGGGCGCCCAGCCCATCATCAGCTTTAACTACGGCGCAAAGAAGATTGACCGGGTCAGCAGCACCTTCTGGATCCTGCTGGTCACATGCATGTGTTACTCCACCGGGTTATGGGCTGTCAGCATGTTCGCACCGGGCGTGTTCATCTCCATATTTATAAAGGACGCTGCCCTGACCGCCTTTTGCACCTGGTCCATCCATGTCTATATGGCGGCCGCCCTGCTCTTCGGCGCCCAGCTGGCCTGCCAGCAGACCTTCATTGCCCTGGGCGACAGCAGGACCTCCCTGTTTTTTGCGCTGCTCAGAAAGGTCATCCTGCTGATTCCGCTTATCTATGTGCTGCCCGGGCTTTTTGAAAACAAGGTGTTTGCTGTTTTCCTGGCAGAACCCATTGCAGATACCATTGCGGTCTGTACCACGGTTGTGTTGTTCATCATTTCCTTCCGGAAGCTGAAGAGGACCATGGGGTAGGTTTATCCAAGGCCCTGTGCCCTCCTTCATTCCGGGCATAACAGGAAACCACTGTTTCCGGACCATTATTTATCCTTCATATATTCATCCATGGCGTCCGCCACAACCTTTGAATATGCCACTGCCTCCACCACGGTCTTGGCGCCCAGGACCACGTCGCCGTAGGCAAATATCCCTTCCACCGTTGTGGCGCCATTCTCCGAGGTCTGGAGCAGGCCGCTCCTGGTGGCCTTCAGGCCGTCCGTTGTGCTGACCAGCTTGCTCTTTGGTCCCTGGCTGATGGAGATCACAACCGAATCAGCATGCACCTGCTGCATGTCCTCTGAATACCCGGTGATATTGCCCTCCTCATCATAAAGCACATCCTGGAACACAGGCCCGTGGTCATTGATTTCCACAATCCCCTTGCAGAATTCAAACTTTGCCCCGTCAAGCATTGCGTACTGCGTTTCATGAAGGCTTGCGTCAGAGTGCCTGCCCCTGGCATACAGCGTCACATGGCGGGAACCTTTCCGGATCACGGTGCGGGCCACATCCATGGCAGAATTGCCCACGCCGATGATTGCCACCGGTCTCCTAAATCGTACGCGTCCGGATTGGCCAGGTAATCAATGGCAAAATGGACATTGCCCAGGGACTCCCCCTTAACCCCAAGTGTCTTTGGACGCCACACTCCTGTTCTGATGAAAATGCTCTTATACCCATCGCGGAACAGGTCCTTAATCTCCAGGGCGCCGCCAATGGTGGTGTTGGGCCTTATCTTAATGCCGATGGACAGAAGCATTTTCTTATAACGGTCCAGGATGGACTTGGGAAGCCTGAATTCCGGTATGCCGTACTGGAGCACGCCGCTTATCTTGTCCCTGGAATCAAATATGGTCACGCTGTAGCCGCGTTGGGTCAGCAGGATCGCAATGGTGATGCCTGCGGGACCGGCGCCGATAACAGCCACTTTTTTCCGTTCTTCTGCGCACAGTCTATCTTAATCCTCTCCAGGCATGTATCCGATATATAGTTCTCAATGCTGCTCACATGAACCGGCTGCCCTTTCCTTCCCAGGACGCAGTGCCCTTCGCACTGGCGCTTATGGTTGCACACAAGGGACATGGGATTATTGGCAAACTGCATGGCGCCCGCATCCTCAAGGCCGCCTTCCTTAAGGGCCTTAATCATGGCCGGGATTGGCGTATGGATGGGGCATCCCTGCTGGCACATTGGTTTTTTACATTGAAGGCATCTGTTTGCTTCAGGCAATACCACATTGAGACCCCGCAAGGAAACGATAGTTAATTTCTACTTTCTGCTTACGATCTCTGCCGGTTCCCTCTGCCTGATACACATAAATGCTATCTATCAGCTCTACCAGCATAGAACGGTTCAGCTCAATTACAGTTTCATATTTACGTATGGTTTCCAGAAATTAATTGGTGCTCTGGGTTTTCTTTTCCTCGGCCCTGATCCTTGCTTTCAGGTCATCCCTCTTGTGGGTGAGCTCTTTCTGCTCGTTCTCATAAGCCGATGACATTTTCTCGAAGCGCTCGTCTGAAATCTTACCCAGTGCGTTCTGCTCAAAGAGCTTCATAATCACATTGTCAATTTCTGCAATCCTCTTTTCAGCTATTTCCAGGTCTTTCCTGAATTGCTTGATCTTCTGGCCGCCGCCTTTCTCGCTCAATTCGTGCATTTCCTTGATAGACTGATCGCCCAGGGCCTCCATGCTCTTTTTCTTTGATGTGTCACGGGCATAATACTCTTTCATAATGGATTTGAAGGGCATCATTTCATTTTCATCAAACCGTGTGTCAACATCATCATTCAGGGCAATAAACAGAATATCATTGTTAGGAAAGATTTCTTCCACATAGTACATGAACATGGCGTTATTGCACCCGAAACGCGACATATCCTTAACCATGATTCCGGTTGGCCTCGTATCGTCCATAGCATCCTTAATCATACGGTTCAGGTCTGGCCGGTCGAAGGTGGTCCCGGAAATACCGTCGTCCACATATTCGCCGATCACCTCAAATCCTTTTTCCTTTGCGTGATACCTCAACATCTGCAGTTGGTTGGTAATGCTGTTGCTTTCCTTGTTAGCATCCCCGTCATCTTTGGATAAACGTGCATATAATCTAACTGGAAGTTTTGTCTGCTGTCTTAACATTTCTACTCCTTTCCAACAGCAAACAAACTACTCTGTACTCTATGATTATACCATGTTTCCAAACATTTTTCAGCCATTTGCTGCGCTGTTTTTTCGGCTAATTTGAAATATTTTCCTGTTTGATTTCCTGCTGTATCAGCCTTTTTATCAAATGCTGCAGTTGGACCGTTCCAGAAAAAGTTACGGTCACATAAAATGTCGTATTCCCAATCTGGACTGTTTCTGACTGTTTTTGGTTCTCCATGTTCCACCTCATTTTCGGGTAACAAAAAAACACCATCACTGGCGCTTTCCTGTCATTTTACATTTATTACCTTTCTCGAATACTCCCTGCTTTGCAGGTCAATCTCCGCATAGACCATATCGTTATCGTGAAGCTCTGTCTGGCCCACCTGAATACATGCCGTGTCGCGTATCTGGTTTATCCACCTTCCTTTTTGCGTATCAGGGCTTTCGTGTATATGTCCGTGTAGGGAGAGCTGCGGCTGCGTCTCTTTCAGAAACTCGTAAATATCCACAGAGCCTATATCCATATCCTGATACAAAAGCTGTCCCAGCCTTAACCCGGCAGGAGGCATGTGCATCACATAGACCATCTGCTGCGGGTTTTCCGGTTCAGGCAGATCATTCAGAATATCACACATATATGGAAGCTTTGTCCTTGAATATTCCAGCCAGTTATATATCCTGTCATAACCGTACTCATTAGAAATACCGGCGACAGGGCTTAGCTTTTTTTGCGGAATATAATTTGTTTCCGTGACAACCCTGTCCTTACAGCCGAAAGGGTGGTCTAAAATATAGTTCATACCAATAAATTCATATCTACCGATACGGACCTTTTTGCCGGCTATATTATGAACATTTTCAAATTCCCTGCAAACTGTATCAAACAACCCATCCACCGACAGGAGATCATCATTTCCTAACATGGCGAGATATATAATGCCGTGTCTTTCAAGTTCCGAGAAATAGCCTCTCAAAAACTCATTGATGAATATGGGCTGCTCCAGGTGCCTTTCGCCAAGTTTAGGGAGCATATCCCCGCCATTCACAATGATGCCGATATTTTTCTCAACGGCAATGTCCAGCGATTTCCTGTGTTTGTTTTTATCCCCATGCAAGTCTGTAACATATAATAGTTTCATGTGCATACCACCTTTGTACTATTTTCTAAAATCTGTCATTCTGATTATACCATACCTTGGAATAACTTTCAGCGTGTTACTTTGCCTTTTGTCGGAGATAATGCCGCGTCTGTTCCTCCTTTCCGTGATTTCAGTATTCTTTTATCGAAACCACATGAATAAGTCGGGCCTGCGCTCTTACAGTCACAGACCCGGCCCATTGTATCTGATTTCGATTAGCTGCCGTATTTGCCACGCCCCCCGGCAAGCCCTGATTGAACAGGACGGGGCTGTTACGGGCTGCGGATAGCGCCGCCGCATCATAGCCCCGCATACGCCGCCGCTTTGCCAGAGCAGGCATACGCCGCAGGAACTCTCCCCAAGTCTTTAGGGAGCCGTGAAGAAGTACCATTGTAATCTGCGCCGTCGTCGCGTCCGGCCTGCCACAGCCGGTCTCGTGGGTTGCGCTTACCGCTCGGACAGCCTCAATTCATCACCTCCTTAGGCCGCCTGTCACCGCGCCGCCCCATCTGCCGATCGGAACACAGAATGAAGTACCTGTAACAGCGTGTATTCGGTTTTCAAGGAGCAAGCGAGGGGCGTGGCAGTTATGAGAGTTTATCAGTTGGGGCGGGCCGGAGCATATGCTGCACGGCCACACCCGTCAGGCTTGTCCGCCAAATATGTCCCTCTATTATTCATTTCATTTTTGGGCATTATTTTCGGGGTCTGTTTCCACTTTTAAATGTGAAGTAATCCGGCTGCGCTGCTTCTCCGGCAGAGAAGCAAGCGCCGCATAAAGCCGGTCATTTTCTTCTTTCTATTCCAGAATTTCAGCCGGCGTTAGGACAATCACCAGAGCGTCGCGCTCTACGTTGGCATCGTAGTCCAAGGAATAATATGCCTTATGTCGGTATGTACATGTCCTGTGTATAAAATGGGTAGTAATCCCGCAGATTGATTTCTTTCATGGGTAATTCCTCCAATTTCGATTTTTAGGTTGGAAAGCAAAATCGAAATCAGGAGGTGGGGAACGGCAGCGCGGATAATCCTTGTTGTAACAGACGCTAATATATGAAATGCGAGCCCATAAAAAATTGGGAGCGCAGGAAGATGTATGATAATGGATTTCTTCAAATGCGATCAAACAAGAAAGTGCCTTCGGCACCTCAACTCCCCCAGCCCCTCATTCATGAGGGGAATTAGGGCTTGTTTTTTGCGTCATTTTATTCCATAATAATCTCATGAATGTGATTCAGAAGATGCTCAGAGACTATTACGAAATCATTGAATACGATATAAAACCCAGACCTGTCGTCATGGAAATCATTGATAAGGTCATTAACTGCGGGGATCCTTCTTATGGTGGCGCCATGTATGGTTGTCCCCATTGCGGTATCCTCAAGTTCGTTCCTTTCCGCTGCCACTCCAAGTTTTTCCCCTCCTGCGGCGCTAAGTATTCCAATGACAGGTCTGCCGCTATGTCTTTTAAATTAATACAGTGTACCCATCGCCATCTCGTCTTCACCATTGACGAATCCCTCCGCCGCTTTTTCCTCGAAGACCGCACTCTGCTTAACTGCCTTTTCGAGGCTGTTTCTGATGTCATCAAAGAATATTTTTTCTCCCTGAACAAATCCAAAAACTTTGTCCCTGGGTTTATCTGTGTCCTTCATACCTTCGGTCTCCCTCTCGGTTGGAATCCACACATCCACTGTCTCCTTACCGAAGGTGGGTTTTCTGATGATGGTGTCTGGCGCAAGGTCACATATTTCAATTATTCCTACCTCCGTAAATCCTTTCAGACTGTTTTGTTAAATAAACTGGAAAAACGCATCGGTCCCTCTTTTAAAAAGATGAAAGCCGCCGTTTACCATAGGGACAGAAATGGATTCTACGTTTATGCCAAGCCCAACCTTTGCGACCCAAAATCCATTATTAAATATATCAGCCGTTATCTTGGCCGCCCTGTCATTGCTCTTTCCAGGATTGATTCCCACGATGGGGAGATGGTGACTTTCCATTACAATAAGCATGAAGACAACTCTTTTGTGCAAAAGACTCTTCCCGCCATTGATTTCATTAAGCTGCTCATTCTGCATATACCTGAAAAAACTTCAAGATGACCCGGTACTATGGGCTTTATGCCAGACACCGGGAGATTGACAATCAGCTCCATAAAGCAGTCCCAAAATCCAAACACAGGATTCTCCTTGATTTCAACACCTGGCGTAAGCTTTTCCTTCTTACCACGGGGTACGACCCCCTGCAATGCCCAAACCGCAGACATGAAATGGTCTTTCTAGAGCTGTACCATAAACATGAACGGGTTCCTCTGGATGAATTATACAAAAGGACAAGGATAAGGCATGGCCTTTATCCCCGGTCCCGCTCTGCTTGACTTTCTCTCCCATCTGCTTCATACTACATTTATTACAGATGGGAGGCAGTTGCAAATGAATCCAAGATAAGTGGATGAACTCAGACAAAAATACATCAAAAATCCGCCAGAAGGAATGACACCCAAACTGGTCAAGGACATGACCGATTCTGATTTATTGGATATGCTTTACTTTTTAACTGAAGATGACAACCTCGACAATGATGGATGGGAAGAAGGGTTCTATATCGACCTGTTCTAAACCACCGTCTGTTTTCTATACCCTCCTCTGGCAGAATCATTAGTTTACATAACTTCGTTTCAGCAAGGACTTTCCTATAATGCAAAAAAGAACCCTCTTTGGAAGGATTCCTTTCTCTAAAATGCACCGAAGCAGGATAAATCCGAACCCTCCACCTCGGCAAGTGTTACGGTCTTGGAACCATCTTTATAATTAAAAGTTATAACAACCTTGTCCTCATAAAGATATACCGCATTCACAAAACTGTCAATCAGTCTTTGCCGTTGTTCCCGTTTTGTTGTGTCAAACTTTCGGAACCGGTAAATAAAAAATGCTATCTGTTCCCTTGTCAGCATGGGCTTCTGCATTTCTTCCTGCAAAATACTAACTTCAAGCTGGCTCTTGGCTTCTTCCAATTCGTCCAATCGCTGTTTGGTAGAGGGGGTAAAAATTCCGGCCTGGATAGCGTTCAGCATATTGTTGATACCTTTCTCCGTTTCTGCAAGCTGTTTCTTCAAAAGGGGCAAATTTGTACTTTCCTTTTTCTGTAACTCCATAAGCGTATCAATCAGACGTTCCATGACTTCATCATTCATGATAGCTTTCATTGTGCAGTTAATAACTAAATCTTCAATCCAATCTTTCTTGACCGCTTTCTTAGTACAGAGTTTCTTTTTCTTGGTATTCACACAGCGATAATAGTGATGTACTTTCAGTGTATGGCTTGTGCCGCTTTCTCCCACCATAAAAGAGTTACACTTGCCACAGTATAATTTGGTAGATAGCAGATAATCGTCCTCGGCTTTGTGGCGGGCAGGGGCTTTCTTGTTCTTGGCTAATTGCTCCTGTACTCGTTCAAATAATTCTTTTGGAACAATCGCCGGGATTCCATCTTCTTTTATAACATCACGGTAACTGTATTCCCCCATATAGCGGCGATTCTTTAAAAGGTGGTTCATAATATTCAGTGTTATCTTACCGCCTCGAATAGAGCGCATACCCCTGTCATTCAATAAATCAACAAGTTCCTGCATGGTGCTGCCCTCACTATAACGTGTGAACATTTCCAGCACGACAGGGGCAGTCTTGGGGTCAATCTGATAATATTGTTGTTCATCAATATAGTAACCCAAAGGAACAGTGCCGCCATTATATTTACATTTTAGCGCATTATCAGTAAGTCCCCGAATAACCTTTTCTGATAGTTCCGCAGAATAGTATTCCGCATATCCCTCAAGCATTGCTTCCAAAATAATTCCCTCACTGCCCTCTGAAATATTTTCTTTTGCGGAAATAACTTTTACGCCATTCTTTTTTAACATATTCTTATAGCGTGCGCTGTCATAACGGTTCCTGGCAAAGCGGTCTAATTTCCATACAAGTGCAATGTCAAACAATCCCTTTGCGCTATCCTTAATCATGTGCTGAAATTCTGGTCGATTGTCCGTTTTTGCGGACAACGCCCGGTCAATGTAGGTTCCTAAAATTGTAATGTCGTTGCGCTGGGCGTATTCCTTGCATTCCCTTAACTGTCCCTCAATGCTTTCTTCCCTTTGGTTATCAGAAGAATAACGGGCATAAATGACACCTTTCACTTTGGCACCTCCTCCATCATTTGAAGAAGCGTTTGTTTTAGCTTCTCATTCATAGGCGATTGCGGGTCAAAACACATTTCAATAAACTGCTTCATTTCCTCACTTCCAGCTGTAATCTTGGGACGATATTCATATAGTTTGCCCTGTGGCTTATCTGTACGTGCAAAGAGATAATCCATAGATACATCAAAATAATCCGCATACTGCAATAGTGTTTCTAAAGAGGGGGCCGAAAGCCCCTGTTCATATCGGTTAATGCTGGATTGTTTTACTCCCAATAACTCCGCCATTTTTACCTGTGAGAGTTTAACGCTTTCGCGCAATGTCCGCAGGCGTTCTCCTAATTCATTCATGATTTTGCCTCCTGTCCTTTGTAATTATTATATCATAATCACGCATATTTTCCAACCCTGTTTAAGCATATTGATAATCACAAAAGCACATAAAGCAATCATAAAGACAGAACGGCTTGCAACAAAATAAGCGGTCAATTCTGCTATATTTGTAACAGCAGATTGATACCGCTTATTTTGTCGTTTTGTTGGAGTGTGTCCACACTCCGGCAAAACGGGGTTTCCAAAGGGACACCCTTTGGCACACGACTTTGCGGAGCAAAGTGTAGTGTGTTATACGCTCTGTCGGCGTTGCCGCGAAAATGCCGTTGCCGCAGGGGCGGGCAATGGCATTTTGAAGCGGCAGGAAAGCGAGTGGGATTTGCGACTGATAAGAAGAAAATCACCGCTTGCTTTCATCGGCCGACAAAGCGTATATGGAAAACTCTGGCTTGCGTATCTCTTTCGGCTTCGGGCCAACTTGACCCGAAGTGACTTAAATGATTGATGCTGACAAACTGGAATTTAAAAAGATTCCTTTATAATTAATTTCCTCTTATAATCTTCATTAATTACATTATCCCAATTTAGTAGTAAATTTTTTCATTACCTGCAAAAACTTTTATCATTCCATCCTGACTTATTTTAATTGCTACTCCATTTTTTGCTAAGAATCGAGCCGCAGTTTCTCCTGAACCTACTAATTTTGCCTTCTCTACATTAGGTTCTTTCATAGCTGCAAAAACACTTTCATATAGAACTTGTCCATTCTTTTCAATAACTATTGCCCCATCACTTGCAAGAATTTTTTCTAATATAACTTGGTGACTTTCATCTAAAAGATTCAGTTTTTTTTTCCAAATATTAACTCTGTTTGATGTTGTATATGTTTTAATCGTCTCTTCACTTGAATCCATTGGTATCCATAAGATAGAACTAATATGATTTCTCGAACATTTTAAAGTATAATATAAAATAGCATAACTTACCTTATATTCTATATGTAAATGTTCCACCAAGAATTGTGTCATATTTTTAGGATGCCTATATCTCCACACATTTTCAATTTTAACAAATTCTTTATGATCAGCATCTGAAACAGATATTTCATTTGGACCAACTGTTCGAACTATAAAATCTGGTGTTTTTAAATCATTAGATAAATAATATTCATCAAAATATCTACTAATGAAATCTGTTAAAGAAGGCATAGATTTTCTGTATATTCCTCTAGTATTGCAACTGGAATCCACCAAAAAAAAGCTTTCTTGTCCATTAGCTAAAAACCATTCCCTTTTATCAAGATAATTAATATCTCTCTCTGTCTTAAATTCAAAATAATTATCCTTGTATTTTGAAAAATCGGAGCTAATAATTACACCGGTAGGAAAGAATTCTCCTTCAAAAGTTGATACCGCCATCTGTTCCATTTTTTCTATAAGATGTGCAAATTTAATACCGTCATATTTCTTTTCTGATATACAATTTGCAACAATCATTCGTGCCAAAATTTCTCCAAACATCCAATCTCCACCCTTAAAACCCTGAAGATAACATAGAGAAATCTGATCCGAAATTGCCTCTGATAGTTTTGTTAAAAAACTTTTTGCCTTAAAATATATTTTTACATATCTTCCTTTCAATACATAAGGGAAATACGAAATTAAGTCACCATTTATTTGTATTTGAGATACAACACAAATTTCATCATCTCGTTCTGGAACTTCCATTACTACATCAAGATTGTCTACTTTAAGCCAATCCTTTAAAACATCTAAACCATTAACCTGAATACGTACTTCCTCAAGATTTAAAAAATCAACTAAAAAATCACAAAATTCATCCTGTCCCAGTCTTAAAAATTGACTGAAATTATTTAAATTATTAATACAATTTACCTTTGGAACATCGTTCATATACTTCATAATAATCCTCCGCCAAAAATAATATTGCTTATATTAAAAACAGTATTACGAATATGTCTATTTCTACTTTATTTTAATTTCCTCTCTGCAAATTCAAATTTATCGTTTTATTATTTTTGAACTTCGGGTCAACTTGGCCCGAAGTAATCACAACTAAAACATAGCAGAATAGCCAGGAACCGTCAAGGCTAAAATAAACGGGCTTTCGCCCGGCCTTGACCGTTTCTGGCTGTTCTGCAAAACGGTTGACAAGACGGACAATCCCAGACTGTGATTGTCCGCCAATCAATCTATTTCAAAAACACTTTTTTCAGAATAAAGGTGGGGGAAAGCCACTTTAAGGCTTTTCCCCTTGATTACCCACTAGCAAAGGCAGGTGAGACTGTCAACGGCGGCGCGTTAGTGCCGTTTATCTTGACCGTTGACTGACTCACCTGCTTTTGCTATTTACTTAAAGATAGTCACACAGCATTTACAGTTTTTTATTCCTTGCACTTCCCATTTGTGTTTTCTTCTACCTCTGTGACTTTGGTAACAATTATCTTATCATCGGAATATTCTACTTCAATCTGATTACCGATTGAAAAACCGATAGCCTCCAACCATTGGCCGGATAAAATGATTTTAGGGACAGATTTATAATTCCTCTGGCTGCCTTTATAAACTTTTAGCTTTTTATACAGTAGTACCCCTCCTTGTCAATAGATAGTAAAAGCAACATTTGTGTGTCTGTTTTCTTCTTGTCTCATTTTTACAACCGATAAGCCGTCAGTTTTGGGATAAACTAAAGTGCATATTATGATACAAAAGGTGGGAAACTCATATGCCAAAGCCACGAACCAAAACAGGCGAGAAAAATCTAATCAGTACGCGCTTGAAAGAACTTAGAGAATTGCATGGGCTGTCACAACGGGATTTAGCCCGTGCATTACAATTATCTGGTACTGATATGGATAAAAATGTTATTACCCGTATCGAAACCAATAAAAGATATGTCACAGATTTAGAACTGAAAGCATTATCAGAATTATTTCATGTCAGCTATGCTTATTTGATTGACGGAGAAGAAAAGAAAACACCATTGTCATACATCTTCATTGATAAATATTTACCAATATCTAATGAGTTATTGATGATAAGTTCCACGTCTTTGTCCTCATCAATATCAATGCCCAGGCGTTCACAAATGCGGCAGTTGGCATTAAAAACTTTTTCATATGCTTTGCTACAAAATTCTCCTTCCCCATATTCATTTGCAACATATTGGCTTTCTTCGATTGGATAATGCTCTAAATCAAACGCCCCAATCATTAAATTGTAAATCATTTCTTTAAATTCTTCACTACCTTTAATCATGTTATTCCTCCTTTGTCTCACTTTTACAACCGATTATATTCCAATCCTGATATAAAATCAAGAGGGTTGGTGCAAAAAGTGATACAAGCTTTTTATTGACAGAGGGAGGGAATTAGATGGCAAAGATACTTTCTAAAGATGGACAAAAAAATCTTATAGGTTCACAACTCGTTGAGTTACGCAAGCACTTTTCGCTATCTCAAAGAGACTTGGCTGATAAATTACAATTAGCCGGATATAATCTTGATAAGAATGTCATTACACGAATCGAGAATTATCAGCGGTTTGTGACTGATATAGAGCTAAAAGGAATCTGCGAAGTGCTCAAAGTCAGTTCTGATGTTCTAATTGATATCCAGAATAAAAGTAACCAATAATACAGTTAAGAAGAAGGTCACTCAAAGCATTCCGTTTGAGTGGCCTTCTTCTTACTGTATGGTAATATCTACGGCAGACATCAACCTTCGCCTTTGTTGCTAATCTGATAATTTCTTTTTCCCTCTTTGCGGGATGGCGGTTTTCAGAAGTTCAGATTTTTGTGCAATTCTGGTCAGCCATTGCTTTTCTTCCTCTGTCAGGCGGCTGTATTTTAATTTCGTCTGCTTACAAAATAACATGATTAATTGTTCCAGGCGGCTCCCCTTGAAGTCTGCTATCTCGTCCAGACTTTTCTTGAGTTCAGCGGCGGCAGAATTTTTCGATAGGCTTTCATTCCGTCCCCGATGGACTTCTTTTATATCCTCCATGATACAATCTATACCGTTATGCACGCGCTGGCTGAAATACTCACCCTCCTGAATATGGATCGCGTTCAACAGGTGGGCCGTCTTATCATGTTCTCCCGGCTGGTACTTCTCCATGATTTCAGCCCTCACCACATCTACCCACGTATTCAGATTCTGGATTTGGGAAGCGGCGATACCATTCACGTATATTTCAATATCAGCCAACAGCTTTACAAAATCCCTATGCGTCGCTAATTCACAGAGTAAGGCTGTATCAATCCGCCCGCTTTTCAGCAAATCAATCATATTGTCGCTCAAACGAAGTTCTGCAAAATCAGCGTTTGAGTGGCTTCTTGTTTCGGTCAGACCTAGCAGGTAGTCAGCGGTAACGCCATAAAACTTCGCCAATTTAATCAGGGCATAGTGGCTTATATCCTTAAAATCGTCAGCCTCATAGCTGCCTAAAGCAGATTTAGACAGGTTCACCTCCTCTGCAAGCTGTTCCAGCGTCAGCCCATGTTCGACCCGCAAATCTTTTAACCGTTCCTGTATAGTTAACGCCATTTCCCCCACCCCCATTCTTATGATTTTTTAATTCTACCATATTTCCGAGAGCGTGGAAATATCTGCTTTTCTGAACGAATTTCCGACCTCTTGGATATACGGGACGGACAGCAAAAAAAGTATACACTTATGTTAGTTCATCGGTGAACATAAACAAGTGAATTACCGTCCGAAAGAGATACCGCCGACAGGGGAACTATCGCCATGACACCACTTCGGGCCAACTTGGCCCGAAGCTGCGGAGAGCGTACCAACGCTGGGAAACGCCGCCGTAAAAGGGGGGGCAGGAACAGCTTTCGGGGAGAACGGAAAAGAAACGAAACAGGATAAAAATTGCCAAAGCGGAGGTTTGATTATATGAAATTACAACCAATCGAGCACGGGCCGGGCGGCTCTCTGCCGCGTATGACGGCGGCGCAGAGAAAACGGGCCAATGCGTTGATACGGAATACCTGCTGTAACTATGAAAGCGGCCATTGTCTTTTGCTGGACGATGGGGACGCCTGTACATGCCCGCAGACAATTTCCTATTCCATATGCTGTACATGGTTCCGGCGGGCAGTCTTGCCGCAGGATAAAGCATTAGAGGCAGAAATTTTTAGCCGTGATAATGTAAAGCGGTGCGCAAAATGCAGTGCGGCTTTTGTTCCCCACTCCAACCGGGCTTAATACTGCGGCCTCTGTGCCGCAAAGGTACATCGGGAACAGAAGAATGCCAGCGACAGGAAACGGAGGGGCCGGGCGGACAAATAGGGCCTTGTAAAGCCTTATTCTACAAGGAGTTGTGGGCGGCGTTCCGGGGGAAGTGGTATGTTAGTACCTTTTCCCGGAAAATATGCCTCTAACCGTCCGCAGGAAGGAGGATTGACAGATTGCCGCAATATGCCATTTTAAGGTTTGAAAAGCACAAGGGCAATCCGGCGCGCCCGCTGGAAGCCCACCACGAAAGACAGAAAGAGAAGTACGCCAGCAATCCCGACATTGATATGTCAAAAAGTAAGTACAATTTCCATATCGTCAAGCCGGAGGGGCGGTATTATCATTTTATCCAGAGCCGGATAGAGCAGGCCGGGTGCAGAACACGCAAAGACAGTACCCGGTTTGTCGATACGCTGATAACCGCCAGCCCGGAATTTTTCAAGGGAAAGACACGGGAGCAGACAGAAGCCTTTTTTCAGCGGGCGGCGGACTTCCTTATCCAGCGCGTAGGCCGGGAAAATGTTGTATCGGCGGTTGTTCACATGGACGAGCGGACACCTCATATGCACTTTACGTTTGTGCCGTTGACGAAAGATAACCGCTTATGTGCAAAAGAAATTTTAGGAAACAGAGCCAGCCTGTCAAGATGGCAGGACGATTTTCACGCCTGTATGGTTAAAGCGTTTCCTGACTTGGAACGAGGGGAAAGCTCCCGGCAGACAGGCCGCAGGCATATCCCTACCCGGCTGTTTAAACAGGCGGTGTCATTATCCAAACAGGCGGCGGCTATTGAAAAGACACTGGACGGAATCAATGTGATGAACGCTGGAAAGAAAAAGGAAGAAGCCCTCTCTATGCTGAAAAAATGGTTCCCGCAGATGGAGAATTTCAGCGGACAGCTTAAAAAGTACAAGGTTACTATCAATGACCTGCTGGAAGAAAATAAAAAATTGGAAACAAGAGCCAAAGCCAGCGAAGCCGGAAAGATAAAAAATACGATGGAAAAGGCAAAGCTGGAAAGTGATTTATACAATATGCAACGGCTTTTAGAGCGGATTCCACCGGAAATATTGGAACAGGTACGGTCGGAACAACGCTATTCTACAAAGGACAGGTAATGAAATGTTTTAAATTTCACACCGCTGTATGGCGGCATTGTACATTGAAAACTAAATATTGAGAAAGGCGATTTATGGAAAAAAAGCAGCCGGACACAAATATCCCACAACATGAGATAGAAGCCCTCGCCCGGTGTTTACTTCCTGAAATCCAAAAATTCTTTGAAAGTCCGGAGGGTAAAAAAGAGTTTGAGGAATGGAAAGCGCGAAGGACAGGAGAAACGGACATAGAAAGAACTGTATGACAAAAGCGGCGGTATCACTCACGATACCGCCGCTTTTGCTTTGCACTAAAAATAAATTAGAAATCCGAAGCCGTCCCCTATTGGAACCGGGTTCGGATTATCATGATTCAGTGCGGGAGATGGGACTTGAACCCACACGAGCATACACCCACAAGATCCTTAGTCTTGCCTGTCTGCCAATTCCAGCACTCCCGCAACACGAATGGTAGTATAGCATAGATTTTTCAACTTGGCAACCATTTTGACAAATTTTTTTAATTTTTTTTTTGTAAACCAAATTCCGTAAAAAATCAGAAAAATAATATTGACAAATCGCTGTTACTCATTTATAATAACTTTCGTTGCTTGAGCAGAGCAGCACAAAACAAAATGCAGAAGTGGCGGAATTGGCAGACGCGCACGGTTCAGGTCCGTGTGGTAGTAATACCTTGTGGGTTCGACTCCCATCTTCTGCAGGCAGAAAACAGGAATTTCCATGATGGAGATTCCTGTTTTTCGATTATCCCATTTCCCGCGGCAGACCGGCGCCTCCAGGTCTCCCCGCCTCCGCCTATTCCCCATCCTGTTCAGGAACATACGGACATGTGGCTCTGCGCACAATCAATGTAGGGTCAAGTATCACCCGTTCCGGCTTTTCCCGGGGTGTTTTCAGCTGCTTTAACATCAGACGGGCAGCGTACCCGCTCATCTCTCTGACATGCTGGCTCACCGTTGTCAGGCCAATGTCATAGAGGGACGAAAAAACAATATTGTCGAAACTCACCACGGAAATCCGTTCCGGAATCTTAACCCCCGACTCCCGGCAACGCTCAACAACCCCAATGGCCATCATATCGTTGGAAACCACGATTCCCTTTGGACGGTTCTTCAAATCCGATATATAAATCTTTGCCAGTTTGCTTCCCGTGTCCAGCTTCAAATCACCTTTGAATACATTTTGTTCCTTAAAGGGGAGCCGGTAATTCTCCAGCGCCTGTCTGTATCCCCTGAAACGCTGCTCCGACGCCGACGAGACATCCGGCCCCTTCACAAAGGCTATCTCCGGATACCCCAGCTCAATTAGGTGCATGGTCGCAATGTAACCGGCCTTAAAATTGTCCGACAGCACGGAATCCCCTTCATAGGACCCCAGGATCCTGTTTACCAGCACAACCGGAATCTCAATATTCTCTAATTCCTCTTCAATTTCCTCTGATTGGGCAGTAAGCAAAAACACACCTGAAAAATTAAACTGGATAGCCATATGAATGAACTCTTTTTCCCGTCTGATATCATATTCGCTGTTCAGGACCATCAGCATATATCCATTGTTGTGAAGAATCTTCTGAATGTAGAAGGTAAGATCCGCATAAAACGGATTACGGATGTCACTGACAATCAGAGCGGTGATGCTCTGTCTGCCCTTGCTCAGACTTCTGGCTATTGTATTAGGCTGATAACCTATCTCCTCCACAAAATCCAGCACTTTTTTGCGCAGCTCCTCCCCGACTCCCGGAGAATTATTCATGGCTCTGGAAATAGTGGAACGCGATACCCCCAGCATCTGAGCCACGTCGGAAATAGTATACTTATCTTTTTTCTGGATACTCATTCTCTTACTTCCTTATCTGCTTTGAAATAACATGGCTGTGATCCACCTATCCCAATAAGCGTCTTGCTATTATTAATAATATAAGTAAAAATGTAATGCAATCGGTATTGCGAGAATCGAAAAAGGAGGAGCAGCCCCAGCTGTCCCCCCTTTCGCCCGTCATCCTTAATTGAACGGCGCCGGATAAATGGTATCGTGTTTTGCAATTTCAAACGGTCATACAGTAACAAGCGAACCATCCTGGAACTGAGCGATTGTCAGCTTGCCGTCCATGTTGGTATTCTTATAAGGAATACCGTTAAATTCAGACTCGGAGAACTTGATGGTATCATAAGGAAGAATAATCTCCTCGCCTCCCGGGAAGGCTTCTTTAATTTCCAGAGCGCTCAGCTCATCCTTTAACGCTTCAGAGGTAATCTCCCCGCCTGCATCCGCCAGGTTCTGAAGGGCTGTCCTGAATATCCACACCACCGTGTACGCCTCAGCGGAATGCCCGTTCATATCAACACCGTACTTTGCCTTAAACGCATCCGAAACCTTGGTCCCCTTGTCTCCAGGCAGGAATTCCGTGGCTGTAAGGATTCCGTTTGCAAGACCGCCCACGGACGGCAGATAGGAGGATTCCGTATAACCGTTTGCCTTGGCTATCATAATGTTAGGTTTGTATCCCTGCTCATTCATGGTCTTTGTAAGGAGGATTGCATCCGATACATAATTGTCAACAATGAGAGCGTCCGGATTCAGGGACTTTAACCGCAGCACCTCGCTGGTCAAATCCGCCGCGCCCTGGGAGTAAAGAACCTCGCCCTTAAACTCCAGTCCGTTCTTTTCCGCAAAGTATTTTGCCCAGGTTGCTGTCTGCTGTCCCAATTCGGTGTTGTCCGCGCAGACCGCAACACTCTTCACATCAATATCATCCGCAGGATCCTTGGCTGACAAATCCAGAAGATACCGCTCCATATCACGTATAAACATCATATTGGTGGGCGCCAGGCGGAAGAAATACTCGTATCCGTGAGAAGTAAGGGAGTCCGACGTGGCATTGGCTGTTATCATCGGCACCTGGTAGTTTTCCGCCACCTGGGACACTACCTCGGTAACGCCGCTCTGATATGCGCCCATTACCGCCATCACCTTAACCTGTGTAATCAAACGCTCCATCTCAGTCATGCCCGTGGCATTGGTCCCCTGGGTATCACCGTATACAATCCGGATAGGACGGCCGCTTATTCCCCCTGCCACAGCAACGCTTAATGTCAATGCCACCAATTGTTTCCTCATGTATTTCTCCTCCTTTTATTTGATTAACCCATATAAGGGCCATCTTTCATTTTCATTCCGCACACGCTCTAAAATCCAAGATACGCCTTTTTCACCTCATCGTTGTCCAAAAGCTCTTCCGCTGTGCCAGATACGGTAATCTGGCCATTTTCAATCACATAGCCCCTGTTGGCAATCCTCAGCGCCTTCCTTACATCCTGTTCCACCAGAATAATGGTAAGCCCGGACTCCTGCGCCACCTCTTTCGCGATGGAGAATATGATGTCCACAATGTTGGGGGCCAGGCCCAGCGAGGGTTCATCCATGATAAGAAGCTTTGGGAGCCCCATCATGCCCCTGGAAAAGGCAAGCATCTGCTGTTCGCCTCCGCTTAAGGTGCCTGCCAGCTGGTTCTTTCTGTCCTTCAGTTTAGGAAACCAGTTATAAATCCGCTCAATGGTATCCTTCTTAGCCGCCTTCGCCGCCTTGCTGCTGGTTCCCATCTCCAGATTCTCATAGATTGTCATGGAAGGAAACAACTGCCTGCCCTCCGGAACCAGGATAATCCCGTGGTCAATAAAGGTTCTGCAGGCCGCACCGGTGAGATCATGTCCATCCAAACAGATATTTTCCTGAAACGGCCTGAGCAGACCGGCGCAGGACTTGACTGCCGTGCTCTTCCCCGCTCCGTTGCTTCCCACCAGGGCTACGATTTCCCCTTTATCCGCTGTAAATTCAATATCCCAAAGCACCTGAATGTCCCCATACCGGACATTGATTTTATTTACCTTAAAATACCTGTCTGCCATATCAATGCTCCTCCTTACCAAGATAAATCTCGATGACATAGGGGTCATTCATTACCATCTCCGGAGTTCCCTCCGTTATTTTCTCACCGTGATGCATCACAACCACCTTCTGGCAGAGATTGGCCACGGCTCTCATAACATGCTCAATCAGCAGTATGGTGGTTCCGTTCTCATTTATTACATATCGGATATCAAGCCGGGAACCAAGACAGGCGTCATGATGTTCAACAGTGTTGAATTCTGCGTGACCTTCCTGGCTCTTACAAAGCTGGGAGCCGTGGTCATACCGCTGCCCAGCAAATACAGCCGGAACGAAGTGCTTTCACTGACGGCAAAGGCCGATCTCCAGTACATCCTGTGTGATGAAAAGTTTTATGACTGGTTTGTGCCGTTAGAAACCTCCGGCGTCCATCTCATGAAGCCCGGACGGGGTAAGAACGGATTTGGTTTTTCCCACCTGTGCGCCTCCTATCTCAGCCCTGTGCCGTCTCTTGGCAGGGAAGAGGATGACGCGCTCATCATGTTCACCTCCGGCACCACCTCTCAGAGCAAGGGAGGCATTATCAAAAATTACAGCATCATGCACGCCATTGTCTCCTACCAAAGAATTTTCCAGATAACGGACAGGGACTCAACCCTTATTCCCATCCCCATCTATCTGGTAACCGGGCTGGTGGCGCTTCTGGGGCTGACCCTGTATGCAGGCGGAACCGTTTACCTGCACAATTTCCTTGATGCCAAAAGGGTTCTCAGGGATGTAAACGACAAGGAAATCACATTCCTCCACTCCACTCCACTCCACTCCGCACCCGCTGTATTTTCCCTGTTGCTAAGGGAGAAGGACAGTTTTCCTTCCCTTCCCAGTCTCAGGCTTCTGGCCTGCGGAAGCAGCAACATGTCAAAGGAAAAACTGACAGAGATCCATCGCTGGCTGCCCTGCGCCGCATTTCACACCGTATATGGGCTGACCGAGACATGCTCGCCTGCCACCATCTTTCCGGGCGATGCCTCCACCAGCAGTTACATTGGTTCCTCAGGCCTTCCCATTCCCGGCACCTGCTTTTGCATACTGGACGACTCAGGTTCACAGATGCAGACAGGCCAGGTAGGCGAAATCGCGGTCAGGGGGACCGTTGTCCTAGACCGGTATTATCAAAAAGGAACCGGCGATCTGGACGGAGACGGCTGGCTCCGTACCGGAGACCTGGGATATTTTAACGGGGAGGGGTATCTGTTTATCGTGGACCGGAAAAAGGACATGATAAACCGGGGGCGGAGAAAAAATATGGAGCTTTGATGTTGAAAATGAGCTGTACAGGCTGGACGGGATCGACGAGGCGGCCGTGGTGGGAATTCCCCATGATATATACGGCGAGGTGCCTGTGGCCGCGGTGAAGCTGTCTCCCGAAAGCATTCTGACGGAACAGCAGATACAGGAATTGCTGAAATGCAGGATTGCCAAATACATGATTCCTTCCCGCATCATCTTCCTGGTCGAGCTCCCTCTCACACCCAATAACAAAGTAAACAAATCAGCCATACGAAAACTTTTCATGCAGCCAGAACATTAAGGAGGTTACACAAAAATGAGAAAACCAGTTTTTATCACCGGCGAAGAAGCTGCCGCCATGATTGCCGACAACGCAACTGTGGCAACCATCGGCATGACCCTGGTGTCGGCGGCCGAAACCATTCTCAAGGCCATTGAACAGCGCTTTTTGGAAACAGGAAGCCCCAGAGGGCTGACTCTGGTCCATTCCTGCGGGCAGAGCGACCGGGACCGGGGAATCCAGCATTTTGCCCATGAGACCATGCTCTCCAGAATCATCGGAGGCCACTGGGGACTGCAGCCCAGGATGATGCAGCTGATTGCGGACAACAAGATTCTGGCCTACTGCATTCCCCAGGGCCAATTTGCCCAGCTATACCGCAGCATAGCCGGAGGCGAGCCGTGAAAGATTACCAAGGTGGGCCTGGGAACCTTCATAGACCCCAGGATTGACGGCGGCAAAATGAACGAAATCACCATGAGCGCCCCCGATATCAGCGAGGTGGTTACTATTGGCGGCGAAGAATATATGCGCTACAAACCCATTCCTCTGGATTACTGCATCATCCGGGGAACCTATGTGGATGAATACGGCAATCTGACCACGGACGAGGAGGCCATGCATCTGGAAGTGTTCTCCGCCGTCATGGCATGCAAAAAATTCGGGGGCAAGGTGCTGGCCCAGGCAAAATATAAAGTCAAAGCCGGTTCCCTCCACTGCAAGCGCGTGATTGTGCCGGGCGTATTCATTGATGCGGTTGTCATCTGCCCCAATCCCGAGGAGGATCACAGGCAGACCCACAGTTTCTATATGGACCCTGCCTACTGCGGGGATACCAAGGCGCCTGTATCATCCGATGACGTCCTCCCCATCTCGCTGCGCAAGGTCATAGGGCGCAGGGCGCTGATGGAGCTGGCGCCTGACGATGCGCTGAATGTGGGAACCGGGATTCCCAATGATGTAGTAGGCCCCATTATCACGGAGGAGGGCATGTCGGAGGATGTGACCATCACCGTGGAATCCGGTATCTATGGAGGCATTCCCATGGGCGGCATTGACTTTGGAATCGCCAAAAACCAGTTTGCCCTGGTCCGGCACGACGACCAGTTTGACTATTACAATGGACCCGGCGTGTTTGTCACCTAGATGGGCGCAGGCGAGGTGGACGCCCAGGGAAATGTCAACGCCACAGGTTTAGGGCCGAAGCCCACGGGAGCAGGCGGCTTCATCAATATCACCGCCAACGCCAAACATGTGGTCTTCTGCTCTTCCTTTACCGCTAAAGGGCTGGACTGCTCCTTTGAGGGAGGAAGGCTTCATATCAACCAGGAGGGCTCCTTAATAAAATTTGTCAACCGGATTAAACAGGTTTCCTACAACGGCAAACTTGCCAGAGAAAAGGGCCAGAAAATGCACTACGTAACAGAACGGGCCGTATTTGAGCTGCAGGCGGAAGGACTGACCCTGACCGAAATCGCCCCCGGAATTGATATCCAGACCCAGGTCCTGGACCTGATGGAATTCACTCCCCGAATCAGCCCTGATCTGAAGGAGATGGACATGGCTATTTCCATGGATGGGGCTCCCTTTGGACTGAGAAAGTATATATTTTCTAATTAATACGCAACAGTTCAGGACGGCTTTTTCGGTCAAGAAGAGTCTCCGTCCTGAACAGTTCCAATAACATAATCATATTAAAGGAGGATTTGTCATGAGACTAGAAAACAAAACCGCAATTGTAACAGGTGCAGGCCGCGGTCTGGGAAAGGGAATTGCCTTAAAACTGGCGGCCGAAGGCGCCAAGGTCATCGCGGTCAACCTGACCGGCACATTCTACGGTGTCCAGTATGCGGCTCAGATTATGAGGGAAAAGGGAAGCGGCGCCATCATCAACATCTCCTCCGCCAGCTGGCTGGGGAATATCGGACAGGCCAATTATGCCGCCTCCAAAGCCGGCGTAGTGGGCCTTACCAAGACAGCCTGCCGTGAGCTGGCAAGAAAGGGCGTCACCTGCAATGCCAACTGCCCCGGTTTTATTGACACGGACATGACCCGCGGCGTACCCGAAAAGGTATGGGATACCATGATAAGCAAGATACCTATGGGCAGAGCCGGCAGCCCTGGGGACGTAGCCAACATGGTTGCTTTCCTGGCTTCTGACGAGGCAGACTACATAACAGGCGAAGTAATCAACGTGGGCGGCGGCATGATTCTTTAATCATATAAAACAGTAGGAGGATACGGATATGGAAAATTTAAAAGAAGTAGTAATTGTCAGCGGAATCCGGCTTCCCGTCGGCTCTTTCGGCGGAAGCCTCAAGGATATTTCCGCCATTGATATGGGCGCCATGGCTGTAAAAGAAGCAGTGAAGCGTGCCGGTATAGAGCCCTCTGATGTAGATGAAACCATCGTAGGCCAGGTGGGCCAGATTGCGGAATGCGGTTTTGTGGCCAGGGCCTTCAAGCCATTGCCGACGCAGTAATGGAGATACAGACAGGATTTGCGGACGTGGTGGTTGCTGCGGGCACCGAGAACATTTCCCAGCTTCCCTACTACGTAAAGGACGCCCGCTGGGGCGCCAGGATGGGACACAAGGTGTTTGAGGACGGTGTCATCGATATATTGACCTGGCCCTTAGGCCCCTACCACAATGGCGTGACAGCTGAAAATGTAGCCGAGAAATACAATGTAACCCGCCAGGAGCAGGACCAGTATGCCCTGGAAAGCCACCTGAGGGCAGCGGCAGCCATCGAAGCCGGTAAATTCAAAGATGAACTTCTTCCGGTGGAATTAAAGGACGGAAAAGGAAACATCACTGTCTTTGACACTGACGAAGGCCCCAGGGCCAGCCAGACCATAGAAAAGCTGGAGCGCTTAAAACCGTGCTTTGTAATGGGCGGAACCGTAACCGCGGGTAATTCCTCCAGCTTGAATGACGGCGCTGCCGCAGTGGTTGTCATGTCCAGGGAAAAGGCAAACGCCCTGGGCGTCAGGCCTCTCCTTACCATTAAAGGCTACACGGTCGCCGGCAACGACGGGGCCGTCATGGGATACGCTCCCAAGCTCTCCAGCGAAAAGCTGGCAGCCAAACTGAGATTGGACCTTAAGGCCATTGATATGTTTGAAATCAACGAGGCCTCTGCCGTACGGCGCGACCTTGGTCTGGATCCCGATAAAGTAAATATTTACGGCGAAGGAATCTCCATGTACTTTACCAAAGACTGATATAGGGATTAAAACCGGGGCTGAAATCCGTGATGGAGGATTTTGGCCCCGGTTTTCGGTATGCGTATGCTTTGATGTATTTCAGCATTCACATCTTACTATATCCAATTTTCAAATCACTTGAATACCTGCAGATAATACCACGGCGGAAACAGCCTGCCCACCTGGTCCAGTCCCGGAAAGAACCTCCCTGCATCCACAAAAACAGGGCAGAATACAAGGCTTCCAATGACCAGAAATGGTATGATGCAGCAGAGGACCTGCGGCCTGCGGCATACCAGGCGCAGAATCCAGGCCGCCCCTATGACAACGCAGCAGTAAACGGCCATAACCGCGGCCTCTCCTGGCAGGGATGTCATCACGCCTCCCGCCCACAAGGCCAGCAGGCCTGATACGCCGGCCATGACAGCAGGAGCCGCCATGGAAGCCACACGGCAGGGTATCCTGTATCCGTATGAAAGCGGAAGGAACAATCCCCGCTCCTCATCACCGCACATGACTACAGCCCCATACAGACCGGTGACGAACACATAAACAGCCACCAGACCTCTGACGGGAAATACATCTGTCTGGCTGCCGGCAACGTCTCTGTCCTCTCCATCCCTGCCCTGGAACTGGTACTGAAACCGGAAGGTGGAACCGCTCTCCAGCCATTTTGCGTAAAGCTCCTTTGCCTGTGCGGCTGCTTTCTCCCTGGCTTCGCCGCCTGCCGTTCCCAGAGGGTCAAACAATTCATTTTCAGCCACATATTCCGCCAGCAATTCCCCATCGTATATCTCCATAAGAGCGGCAAACACGGTCTCCGTGGAAAGGGCCGCAGCCACGGTGGACGGCGCCGAATATACGCCAATGGAACGCTTATAGGATTTGGCATCCAGCTTCTCCTCCAGTCCGGCATATATCACATAACCGCATTCCGCCCGCCGGGATGCCACTTCTGCCTTTACCGCTTCCTCGCCGCGGCACAGATAGAAGCGGAACATTCCCGCGTCCTCTCCTCTCGTCCGGTTCACAAGGCTGTCCGCCAGGGCATTGCCCAGCGCGTTCTCCCCGCTCTCCTCCACACTGATGGCTATGTTCACGTCCCGGCTCCCCTTTTTCTGGGCCTGGCCTGCTGCCAGCACCCCCAGGGGCAGGAGCAGGAGGATAAACAGAAAGGACCATTTTCTCATATAACGCTTGCATGACAGAAAAAACCACATAGCGGCCCGCTTCATTCCCTGACCACCTCCGCTCCCACGCTGAGCAGAAACCCTGCCAGGGCCAGGGCTGCCAGCTTCATGATTACTGCCAGGCTAAAGGACGACGTAACCACCAGCTTCATTCCCTCCATCAGCATATAGTTGGGCAGAAACGGCGCCGCGGCCCGGAAGGTGGCGGGCAGGAACACCAGGGGAAGAAATCCTCCCGACAGAAAGTGCATGGCAGTCACCGCCAGAAACAGCAGCATAACGCCTCCCATAAGGCTTCCGGCCGCCTGATAGATAAATACCACCATGGACGCCGCCCCCAGGCAGACCATCAGCAGGGCAGCCAGTCCAGGCAGGTTTAATTCTATCAGTCCCGCAAAGGACGCTCCCAGGGCTGTACACAGGGCCACCGCCATAAACAGCATCCCCAGCCCCAACATCCTTGCCGCAATCAGCGTTCCTTTTCCCACTCCTATAAGGGCCAACTGACCCTTCATGGACGCGGAGCCTGAGGCAAGATAAGCCGACACCGGAATGGCGCTAAGCAGCAGGAACAGCACAGCGGTGCTGATGCCGTAAAAGTGAATCGTATCCACATCGCCGGTGGCGCTGACCCTTACATTCTTAAAGTAATCCATACGCGGCAGACTGTAACCCATGTAAATCCGGTTCAGGTCCGCCTCCAGGCCGCTCACCGAATCAGCCATGCCATAAAGGTACAGCAGTTCGTCTCCCGCATAGATTCCCGCCTGGCCGGCTCCCAGAGTGGAGGCGCCCGCGTCGGTCAGTTCCTTGAAAATGCGGCTTTCCAGACCGGTTCCCCTGGGCAGCAGAATTTTCACCGGAGTATTGGTTCCGTTCATAATATCCTGCACAAAACCCTCCGGCACCTCCATCACCGCGTATAGTTTCCCTGCATTCAGCTTATCCAGGCATTCCTCTTTATTCATATATTCAAAATCGCAGATGCTCTTGACGCTTTCCAGCGAACTGACCATGGCCAGCGCCTTTTTCGCCACCGCATCTCCTTCAGGAAGCACTACCCCTACGGTAATCCTCCCTGCCGATGTCTCCCCATACAGCATCCTGGCTGACAAAAGGGCAATCGTACCCGCTAAAAGTAACAGCACGATTGCCCCTGCAAAGATGTGGGGAAGCTTTTTACATGCTCGTTTCAGCTCAAGCCTGAGATAAACCAGACGTGCAGACATATCTTCCCATTCCTTTTATCTTATTAATACATGGATATTCCCAGCTGGCTGCATAATCCCATGACGCCAAACAGCATTTCCATCCCTACATTGGTCCATTCCTCTTCCGTGGCAGACAGCACATCCATGGTCTCGCCCTCTAAAGGACTGATTTCACCTTCCAGCGGCTGGTAGTAGTATTCACCGCTGAGAACCACATTCACGGAATCATCCATAATGGATGTCTCCAGAGAATCTATGTTCACATGGACGGATTTGCCCTTTTCCAGCTGGTCCACTGCGCCTGTTGCGGAAATCTTCACAAGCTGCGAACCATTTCCTCCCACTTCGCCTGACAGGTGGTAGCTTCCATCCTTGGAATCATACGTACTGGTATATGTAAAATTATAAGCCCCATCACCCGGAACAGACAGATCCAGTGAAAGGTCGCTGGTCAGTACGCTTTTATCGTAGGTTCCCTGCTTCACCATATCAATACTCACCGTATCCGTGGCATCCTCCAGCGTGATGCTGGCCAGAGCATTCTGGGTCAGATAGGCTCCGCCCTGAAGCTGGCAGCTAAAGGTCACTGCACGGTATCCCTCTTCGGAAACATCTGTATCATCCAAACGGAGATTGGTGGAGCCCTCCACTGCTGCCAGACGTCCCTTCTTATCCACATAAACCGTCATGTTTACATCGGTCAGCGCCTTGTCCAGATATTCTATCATCTGGTCCACCATATTCTTTGCCTCCTCGTAGGACTGCTGCTGCATCTCCTCCGCGGACATATTTCCGGTTCCCGACATGGTTCCGCCCATAAGCTCGCTCATCTTCACGGTGGTCTCCAGCTGACGCATAAAGTCTGCTTTCAGGGTCTCATCCTGAAGGAAGAAATCAGAGGACTGACGAATGAATTCAATCATGGAATCTTTGCTGACAGTCACATTGTATCCCTTGCAGCTCACCTGCGCGCCATCCATGGTGTAGGTTCCCTTATCTGCCTTTTCAACCGTCAGGGCAGCCTTGAAATTCTCCTGGGCCTTGCACCCTTCTTTATAACGGTTAATCAGCGCCTCCATGTCAAAGGGCTGTTTGCCTTCTGTCTGCACCCTTTCAGCCTCGTCCATCAGCTCCGTAAAATAAGCGGCCATGCCTTCCACATCCACGCCGTTCTGCTCCAGCAGAGGTCCCACGGTCGGGGAATTCTTAATACGGTCTGCCAGTCCATCTCCCAGGTCCACGGTAAACACCCTGCCGGACAGCTCCGGAATCGCAAGCATCAGGGTGTCATCCCCATAATATGCGTTCAGATTGGCAAGGTCCATTCCGCTGTAGATTACTCCCATATTGAAGAAGCTCCTGCCATTGGTCTTGTCGTCCTTTGCCTGGAAGCGCAGTCCGCTTCCCGCATAGGCATTGACCGTCTCATCCGAGCAGCTGTCCATCTTAAGTGTCAGACCGCCCTGGCTGTCTGCTGTCTTCACTGTCTCAGCAAAGTCCTTCAGTCCAAACAGCTCCTCAGAGGGATAAACCTTTCCTTCCGGAAACACATTTTCAAAGGCTTCAATGACAACCTGCCTGGGGTCCTTTGTGGCCATCTTCACATAAGCCAGCGCCGCAACGGCAATGACAGCGGCAATGGCGACAACGGCAGACAATACCTTGATAAACTTCTTATTTGGCTGGGGTTCTGCCGGCACGGTCACAGCTGTTGGAGCCGGCTCTTCCTCTTTTACGGTTTCCGCTTCGGCCGCCGGTTCTTCCTCTTTTACAGCCTCTGCCGCTGGTTCTTCCGCTTTTACAGCCTCTGCTTCGGCTGCCGGTTCTTCTTTTGCCGGGTCCGGACCGTTGTCTTCCGGTGTCTGATTGTCCTGTTCCATCGGAGCCCCGCACTGGGTGCAGAATTTCACATCTGCTTCCTGCTCTGCTCCACACTTGGTACATTTCATATTTCTCTCTCCTCCCTTGTAAAAGGATCTTCCCGCTGCCCTGTATGCTGCCGCAGCGGCTGCCCTTTCGTTTTGAATCTATCGAAATTGGCTAATCAGCTCTTTTGCCGACAGGCCACAATCGATTCCGCTTAAAACTCCGCCTTTTAGTATGTACATCTTCGTACACAGGGCCAGCTCCGCCAGCTCATGGGATGTCAGTATGACAGCCCCGCCTGAAGCCATATATTCCCTGAGATAGTTCCGGATAACTTCCTTGCACTCCAAATCCAGGGCAGCCCCTGGCTCATCCATAATAAGGACAGGAGCATGATTGGACAAAGCACATGCTATGCTGAGCCGCTTCTTCATTCCGCCGGAAAGCTTTCCCACCGTCCGGTCCAGCATGCGGTCCACACCCAGCATGGAAGCCGCTCCGCCTTTCAAATCCGATTCCATCTGCTTCCTGCTTCCCCTGTACCACAAAAGCAGGTTATCCCTTACAGTCAGTTCCTCCATAAGCGGATTCTCCTGAGGCACATAAGCCGCCTCCTCCGCGAATACCCGCGGATGGCCCGACGCTTCCCTGCCGTTGTATAGAATGCTGCCCCACTCCGCTTTCTGGGCGCCTGCCAGAATGGACAAAAGAGTAGTCTTGCCGCAGCCGTTATACCCCACGATGCCCACACATTCTCCCGGAGCCACCGTCAGGTCCACTCCCGCTAAAATATTCTGTCTGTGATAGGACTTGTAAATCCCTGATATCTCCAGCATCGCCGCAACCGCTCCCGTAAAAAACAATAAATGATACAGGACTCAGTGTACCATATATTGGGTAGGAATGCAAAACAATAATTATTAACGATTCCTTAATATTGTGGGGCTAAAAGGTACGGTTTTACGTTGTTTTTCAGCATATTTGTGACTTTACCGTGTCTAATAGGGCGGTATCAGAAAGCAGAAAATGGCATGAAATCAGGCAGGTCTGTTTACACGTCCCGAACCCGCCTGCATCATGTAACCGAATTAACGTTTAAGCGACATGTGATGTTGTCGGCCGCAGGGACCGCCGAGAGGCATTTTTCGTTACCAAGGAGGTTTTTATAAACTCTGATGAATCGGAAATCTTCGATGAAATAAAACATTTATAGCTGTACTATCTCATTATATTGTAAAATACTATCCTGATTAACAAAAGGCGCCATTACGGCGCCTTCTTTATATACTGTCCTTCCTTCTTTAACTACTCCAAAACTTTTCCAGTTAACAATTAAAACCTGCTACTTTTTTGTCACAGAAATCACAGTTCCGGTGAATGCTTCTGTTTCTTCTAGTTTTCCTGTATAAATCACAGAAACTGTATCCCCTTCTTTGACAGAAGACAATCCCTCTGGCTTTTCTCCCTCAAAGCTAATTGCATAATCAACTCCATTCTCATCAGTGATAGTAAACATAAAATCCTTAATGTCGCTGATAATGCCTGTGATAGTCGACTCGTTTTCTGCAGCCATGTCATTTTCAGCAGAGGATGCATCCGATGTGCCTTCCGTCCTGGAAGCGCTAACCATCTGTGTGGACGCTGCAGAGGATGTTGTCCTTTCCTGTGCAGAGCAACCTGTAGCTAACATCAGTGTTACACAAGCTGCAACTAATATACTCCTTTTTTTCATGATTTAAAACCTCCTTGTCTTTTATAAATTCATAATATTAGACGTAATACATTTCAAAAAAGTTGCGACCTTTTACTATTTTTTGAGCAGTTAAAATGTCTATTTAAGAATGTATAAACTTCATGAATATTAAATAATTGCCTACCACGCAAACAAATACCGTCTATGTACCATGTCGTACTCTTCCGCTATCCGCAGCACGCCTCTGGCATCTGTAATCCTGCATTTTCCCTCATTGACGCCCTTGGCGGGGAAGAGTAAAAATACCTCGCCAGAGGGGTCCGCCTGGTATCCGGTCAGCATATAGCCCTCACTGCCAAACAGGTACCGTCCGCGGCCTCCTTTACTTTATCCATTTTCATATACCACACCTGGCACTTTCAGAACCCGTTTAACGTTATCCTCTCCGTAGTCCTCAATAAGCTGTGAAAGGACTTTTTTGTCTGCCCTTCAATACCTTTTTTGCATTTCATTAGTATCCATAAGGTAAATCCTGACCTCATAGTTCACCTCTTCCCTTAATCGCTCCCTTATTTCATTACATGCATGTCCAAAATCCTCCTATCTTTTAAAACGAACCCAGACCGTTCCCTCATACCTCTTCTCTTTATCAAAACAGCCCTTAGCAATATCGGGGCCACTGGCATGCTTCAATATGCATTTATTTTCATCAAAAGACAGGTAACAGTTCCTGCATTCTGTTGCATTCCACATCTCCGCCAAATTATATATTGTCTTCTTGCATTCATACGGGGGTTGTCACACTTTTTCATCTAGTCCATATAATATTATTATCTCGATAGAGAGATAATAAAGGAGATAATAATAATGACCGATGATAGAAATATTCATTGCCCAACAACATGTCCAAGGAGCTGCCCATGCCCGATTCTTTTGGATATTGCTACCTCCATTGCTAACGAAGAACAGGCTCTTGCCTGCATATTGAATGCAGAGTGTGATAAAATAAGCAAGGTCGTTGCGGCTTATAGCGATTACGAAACCTTAGTGGCCATTGATACATCCGTTCAGTCTACACTGGACCGGATTATAAGCCTTGAGGGCGTATTAAAGGCAAAACTGGATTCAATCATTCCATTACTGAACGATTGCATGTAACAAGTCCGTAACAACCAGGTGGTCTCTCTTTATGAATTAAATAATATGTATTAACCTCTCCATATTCCGGAGGACTTAGGTCCTCCGGAATATAACTTCATTCATACCTTGGTATGCATTGGTCCTTATAACAATATAGATAACACCTCTTAATAGGCTTAAAATCTGAAGGATATCTTATCTATTATCTGTATATGAAAATACGAGATAAAAGTGCTCTTATCATATCAATACTTATCCCATTAGTGGTTGGCACAATGTCTGCATTATTTAGCGGAAATATGTCATCATACTCTATTTTAAATAAACCAGCTTTCAGCCCACCGGGATTTATCTTTCCTGTCGTATGGACAATACTTTATATACTGATGGGAGCTTCCTCATATATAGTTTATTCTTCAAATAGTTCCAATAAATTGAAAGCTTTGTCGCTCTATTGTATACAGTTATTTTTCAACTTTTGTTGGAGTATTATCTTTTTTGGTTTGGACCTTTTCCTATTTGCTTTTATATGCCGTCCGTCCGCCGGCGGACATTGACGGAAACCGGCAAAGACCGCGTTGTCCTGTATCGAATATGCAAGTATGGCAGTAAAAATACAATACAACATCAGAAGGGGGACAAACTGCCGAATATTTTCCGCCAATCTTACAAAAACTACTACGGACAGGAGGTATCATCATCATGGCAAAAGCAGGAATGAGAAGACCCAACTCTTACGACGCTGATAATCACGGGACCGAGAACCACCACAAAATGAACCGCCCCAAAAATGAGCAGGCCCAGGTTCCCGAAATCCAGGGTGCTGCCAAAAACGGCAACGCCAAAGCAGGCCCTGTCAATGCTCCCAACTGGGCAAGAGACGATTATAAAACAGGAGAGCATTAAAGACAGGAAAAGGCGGGCCTGGTCATATCCGGCGCCCGCCTGCCGCTCACCCCCTCCCCCAGTAAACGCTTC
>Ga0137302_10218_pt1 | contig 37758 bp, 27 predicted proteins | sample Ramsor2O_GlcNAcB_FD_97184 | JGI IMG/M metagenome (GOLD analysis project Ga0137302, IMG submission 97184) | Mouse cecal microbial communities from Vienna, Austria - N-Acetylglucosamine amended with D2O_GlcNAcB | ecosystem: Host-associated > Mammals > Digestive system > Large intestine > Cecum... | reverse complement strand
TTACAAAAATAATGCGGCAGCAGATATAGTGATAAAGGCGGTAAAAGAGGGACGTTGGCTGCAATTAGAACTTCTATATGGCTATTATAGCGGATTTGAAGATGACCGGGAAGAGGGAAGATGCGCAGAAGCAGATTTGGAACAGCTCTTAAAAGAGCTGCTCAGGAGTTTTGTGTATTGATTCATAAGATATGAAATGAAGAGAGGGTAACATATAAATGAAAGAAAAAACATTTGCAGTATTGATCGACTCAGACAATATTTCTTCAAAATATATTTCCTGTATTTTGAATGAAATGACCAAGTACGGAGTCATCACATACAAGAGAATTTATGGAGACTGGACCAGTGCCCAGACAACGAAGTGGAAACAAGCACTGTTAGAAAATTCCATTATGCCGATTCAGCAGTTCAGCAACACCGTTGGGAAAAATGCCACGGATTCCGCACTCATTATTGATGCCATGGACATCTTGTACACCAATAATGTGGATGGTTTCTGTATCGTATCCAGCGACAGCGACTTTACGCGTTTAGCCAGCCGGCTGCGGGAATCCGGCAAAGATGTGATCGGGATGGGAGAGGAAAAGACCCCAAGGTCTTTCCGTGCGGCCTGTACGGTATTTACGAATCTGGAGATCTTGTTAGAACAGGATGAAGAGACACAGGAAGAGGTATTTGTCCACAAGGGTCGCTTAAGCGACAGTTCCATTGGAAGCAGAAACCGTATGGGAGACAGCCAGCAGGGTATGGAGGACAGCAGCATTATCAGCAAACGTGTCATTGAAAATGATATTGTGTCCATTATAACAGAAAATGATGACAAGGACCGAATGACCGGACTTGGTGAAATCGGCAGCCGTCTGGTGAAAAAATATTCCGATTTTGACGTCCGTAATTATGGATACAGTTCACTGTCTAAGTTTCTGGAAGAAATGGAAAGCTTTGAACTGACCAAGAACAACAATGCCATTATGGTTCGTATGAAGGACAATAATATTAAGAAAGAACAGTTGTCGGAATATGCTATTAATCTGGTGCGCAGCAGCGGCAGAGAAGGCATGGAACTGGCATTTCTGGGCAATCGGATTCACCGCAAGTTTGACAACTTTAAAGTCAAGGATTATGGATATGCGACCTTTGCAAAATTTGTCCAGAGCATCGGGCAGCTGGAAATCATAGAAAACAGGACGAAAAATAAGATTGTACATTTAAAGTCCAACGATTAATTTTACATTTACAAAAAGACAGTAAGGAAAATACATGACAGATAAAACAATAAAGATAATAAAGACAATAAAGGATTTTGATATTGCACAGATCGCTGATTCCGGGCAGTGTTTCCGCTTGAACAGAAGAGAAGACGGAAGTTATTCACTGATTGCCCGGGGACGGTATCTGGAAATATTGCAGCAGGAGGAAATAATTACTTTTTCATGTGACGAAGATGAGTTTCATGATATCTGGGAACCTTACTTTGATCTTATGACTGACTATGGGGCATTCAAAGCGCAGATTGAAAGTAAGGACCAATACATGCAGCAAGCCAGCGCATATGGGAAAGGAATTCGCATCCTGCGCCAGGAACTGTGGGAAATGGTGATTACCTTTATCATATCCCAGCAGAATAACATCCCCCGAATAAAAAAATGCGTAGAGTCTCTTTGCAGAGCTTTCGGTGAAAAAAGAACGAATTTTCGAAATGAAACTTACTATACATTTCCGTCTCCGGAAGCACTTGCGGGTCTTAATGAAGAGGATCTGAATGCCTGCAGCCTGGGATATCGGAACAAGTATATCAGAAAAACCGCAGATATGATTGTAAGCGGGGATTATGATTTGTATCGTCTCTATGATTTGCATTATGAGGATGCCAGAAGAGAACTCTTAAAGCTGTGCGGAGTTGGAATAAAAGTGGCTGAATGCATATGTCTGTTTGCACTGCATCATATCGATGCATTTCCCATAGATACCCATATCCAGAAAGTATTAGACCGTCATTATCCCGATGGATTTCCATTTTCAAAATATCAGGGGTTTGCCGGAATATTGCAGCAGTACGCATTTTATTATGACGTGGAGGGCTAGTGCCTCCCGGCGTAAATACGCCACTATTGATTTCTAAAGGCGGCTGATGTATACTTTACTTTGATTTTTAAATCTTACAAAAGAATAAAGGAGTAAAATCATGAATATTGTAATGTTAGAGTCTCTCGCAGTCAGTGAGGAGATATTAAATAGCTATGTAAAACCACTGGAAGGAGCAGGACATACCTTCCGGGCATATGAAAAAAGCAGTGACGTGGAAGTGTTAAAAGAGGAAAGCAGAGATGCGGATATCCTGATTCTGGCAAATATGCCTCTGAAACAGGAGGTAATCCGTAATTGCAGTCATTTAAAATTTATCGATGTGGCTTTTACCGGCGTGGATCATGTGGATCTTAATGCGGTTAAAGAAATGGGAGCAGCCCTTAGCAACGCTTCCGGATACTCGAATGAGTCCGTTGCTGAGCTTACCCTTGGCATGATGCTTTCTCTTCTTCGTAATGTTCCCCAGGTGGATGCGCGCTGCAGAGAAGGAAAAACCAAGGATGGACTGGTTGGATTTGAATTAAAAGGAAAAACAGTGGGAATCATAGGTACAGGAGCAATTGGTCAGCGTACCGCTCAGCTTTGCAGTGCATTTGGGTGCAAAGTCATTGCCTATAACGGTTTTTCTAAGAAAGAAAACAGCGAACTGATTACTTACCTGCCATTAAAAGAAATGCTGGAACAGGCAGATATTGTAGCACTTCACTGTCCGCTAACAGAGCAGTCCCGCCATCTCATTAATGAGGAGACGATCGGATACATGAAAAAGTCAGCCATCCTGATCAATGCGGCAAGAGGGCCGGTTGTGGATTCTGACGCTCTGGCTAAAGCGCTGAATGATGGACGTATTGCGGGAGCAGGCATAGATGTATTTGAAGTGGAACCTCCGCTTCAAACGGATCACCCTCTGCTTCATGCAAAAAATACCATTGTGACACCTCATGTGGCATTTGCTACAAAAGAATCCATGGAAATCAGAGCAGAAATTGTATTCCGCAATATTGACCAGTGGTTAAAGGGTGAGCAGATCAATAAAATTTTGTAATTACGGGAGCGTTTTTAGATGAATATAGAAAAAGTAAATGCGTACATGAAACGGGTCACAGAAGCAGAGGAAAAAACATTCCCATATAAAGGCAGATTAAAAGTAGGGCTGGACCTGGGTACGGCATATATTGTAATTGCCGTATTGGATGAAAATAATCAGCCTGTGGCATGTGAAAAACAAAGTGCCAAAGTACTGAGAGACGGCGTAGTGGTAGATTACCTGGGAGCGCTGGAAATCGTAAAAAGATTAAAAGCCAAGCTGGAACAACGCCTGAAATGTGAACTGACACAATGTGCAATTGCCATGCCTGCAGGTACACAGAGCAGTTTAAAGACTCATACTTATGTAGCAGAAGGAGCGGGATTCGAGGTCATTCGCGTTTGTGATGAGCCATCTGCCGCAAATTCGGTTTATGAGATAAAAGATGGTGTAATCGTTGACATTGGAGGCGGGACAACGGGGCTTGCCATAATTAAAAACGGAAAAGTAGAAGAAATTCAGGACGAGGCAACAGGAGGAACACACGTTACACTTGTTCTTTCCGGAAGGTACCATATATCATTTGAAGAAGCAGAGGTTATGAAGCAGGATTACAGCAATCATAATGAGATCTTCCCGGTGGTAAAACCGGTATTTGAAAAAATGGCATCCATCGTCAATAAATATATCCATGATCAGAAGATCAAAGGGATCTATCTGTGCGGAGGAACTTGCTGTCTCACGGGAATCGAGGAAATATTCGAGAAAAAAACAGGTATTAAAACCATAAAGCCGGAAAATCCATTCTTGGTGACGCCGGTGGGGATCGCGATGAATTGTGTGGAATAGTGATGTTAAGGATGCGGGCATTCGCTGTAAAATTTTGAATGTTACAAAAATGACAGGGGTTATAGTATGGTAAAAGAAAAGAGATTGTCAGACAGTGTCTCAGAAGATATACTGGCGATGATAACCATAGAGAAACGATTTGGACCAGGGGATAAGATTCCCAATGAAAATGAGCTGTCTGAGGAACTGGGGGTAAGCAGAACTACCCTTCGCGAAGCGATCCGCATATTGGCTACCAATGGGGTAGTGGAGATCAAAAGAGGCTGCGGAACCTTCGTGTCTGAGCATATGACTGATATCAGCATGGAAGCATTAAAGCCCCTTTCGGAGGCAAAAATGGATGCCAGGGATCTGTATGAGATTCGGCTTATTTTTGAACCAGAAGCAGCTTTCCTGGCGGCAACCAGGGCTACGGATACAGAAATGAAGCGGATTCTAAACTTTGGAAGCCAGGTAGAAGAAAAGATTAAAAAAGGGGAAGACCGAACGGAAGTTGAGCAGGGGTTTCACAATGCAATTGCCAGGGCTACCCATAATGAATTTATGAACCAGTTAATGCCGGTCATCTACCGGGCCATTGATAAAGGTGTCATTTTGTCAAATCAGAAAGAACTGGCAGTACAGGACACCCTGTCAGATCATAGAATGATTATGGAATTTCTGGAGGCCAGAAATGCACAGGGTGCAAAAAGTGCCATGAAAATTCATATTCTTCATGCTATGAAGGAATTAGAAATAGAATCATAAGCGCTCCCGGTAACGGGGCAGTGAAATAAAGGCAGGTGCAGAACAATTGTACCTGCCTTTATTTTAATGAGAGTTGTATGATGTATATATTGACATTAGACAACATATGTATTATTATACATCATATCTCCTGAAACGGGTTTGAAGATGAAAAAATCATAAAAAAGAAAGGCGGCAGTATTACAGGCAGTCCTGTAGTCGGATATGGGTGAGAATATGAGAAGTGACATCATTACAAAAGGGGTAAATGCAGCACCCCAGAGGTCTTTGCTGTATGCATTAGGTTTGACAGAAGAGGAAATGAAGCGTCCGTTTATTGGTATCGTAAGCTCCAAGAATGATATTGTACCGGGACATATGAATCTGGATAAAATCGTGGAGGCTGTAAAACAGGGGGTATCCATGGCAGGGGGCGTTCCAATTGTTTTTCCGGCAATAGCAGTCTGTGACGGCATTGCCATGGGACATGAGGGGATGAAGTATTCTCTGGTGACCAGGGAACTGATTGCCGACTCCACAGAAGCCATGGCTACGGCACATCCTTTTGACGGGCTGGTGATGGTTCCAAATTGTGACAAAAATGTACCAGGTTTATTAATGGCTGCAGCAAGGCTGAACATTCCATCCGTTTTTGTCAGCGGGGGACCAATGCTGGCAGGCAAATTAGCCGGAGAGAACATAAGTTATTCGAATATTTCCGAAGCTGTCAGCCGTAACAGAACAGGAGAAATTACAGACCGTGAACTCTGTGCATATGAAAGCAAAGCATGCCCAACCTGCGGTTCCTGTTCCGGTATGTTCACGGCAAACAGTATGAACTGCCTGACAGAGGTTCTGGGAATGGGACTGCCCGGCAATGGCACCATACCGGCAGTATATGCCAGCCGCCTGCGCCTTGCTAAACATGCCGGCATGAAGATCATGGATCTGGTTAAAAAAGACATAAAACCATGTGACATCATGGTCAAAGAGGCTTTTGAGAATGCCCTTACCATAGATATGGCGTTAGGCTGCAGTACCAACAGCATGCTTCATCTTCCGGCGATTGCCCATGAATGCGGGATCAGGCTGGATTTAGACCTGGCGAATGAAATATCGGAAAAAACACCGAATCTGTGTCATCTGGCACCTGCAGGGAATCATTATATTGAGGATTTAAATGAAGCGGGTGGAATTGGGGCTGTCATGAAGGAAATCAGTAAACTGGGACTTCTGCATACGGAACTTATGACCTGTACCGGAAAGACAGTAGGAGAAAATATCCGGGACAGTAAAATTACGGATGAAGACGTGATAAGACCGGTGACAAATCCTTATAGTGAGACCGGTGGAATTGCGGTTTTAAAAGGCAATCTGGCACCGGAAGGCTGCGTGGTTAAAAGGGCAGCAGTAGATCCCAAGATGATGTGCCACAAAGGAAGTGCCAGGGTTTTTGACTGTGAAGAAGATGCACTGGATGCCATTTACGAAGGTAGAATTCATGCAGGAGATGTCATCATCATCCGATATGAAGGACCAAAAGGAGGTCCTGGTATGCGTGAAATGTTAAATCCCACTTCCGCCATTATGGGAAGCGGTCTGGGAAACTGTGTGGCGCTGATAACAGACGGACGGTTTTCCGGTGCCACAAGAGGTGCAGCAATCGGTCATGTGTCTCCTGAAGCAGCAGTGGGAGGGAATATCGCGCTGATCCGGGAAGGGGATCTCATTGAAATAAATATACCGGAACATATGATACGGATTCTGGTTGCGGATGAAGAACTGAAGATCCGCAGAAGTGAATGGAAACCCCGCAAACCTCGGATAACGAAAGGATATCTGGCAAGATATGCAAGAAGTGTAACTTCCGGAAGTACCGGGGCTGTACTGGAGTAAATACAACTGCTCCCGGTCCAAAATTCATTGACTATTCAGGTTTACACCTTTATAATAGATATAAAGTGAACAGGATTGGAGCAGGTTATGAAGATAAAGAACGTATATGAGGAATTAGGGCAGGAAAACTATTCTGCTGTGAAAGATCGTTTTTGTGGGAATGAAAATTTATTAGAAAAATTTGTAGTCAAATTTCTTAAGGATCCTACCTATAAAAATCTGGAAGGATCTGTTAACGAAGGAGACCGCCAGGGAATAGAAATGAATGCCCATACTTTGAAGGGGGTTGCCGGTAATTTAGGATTTTGCATCCTGCAGTCAGTCTGTGCTGATTTGGTGGACTGTATCAGATCCGGTAATGACGACCATATTCCGGAGCTGTTTGAACGGGTAAAAAGTACCTATACGAATATCATACATGTAATCGAAAAACTGGATTAGCAGAGGGTGGACTATGGAGCAAAAAAGAAGAACCATTTTAATAGTCGATGACATGGAACTGAACCGGGCAATCCTTAATGAAATGTTCTATCAGAACTACAATGTACTGGAAGCCTGCGATGGTGAACAGGCTCTGCAGTTAATTTCCCAGAAGAAACATGAAATTGATATTATACTCCTGGATATTGTAATGCCTGTTATAGATGGGTTTGGGGTATTAGAAAGCCTGCAGAGGCAGAATTTGCTGGAACGTCTTCCTGTGGTGATGATTACTGCCGAGAATTCGGAAAGCGTCATGAAAAAAGGCTATGCGATGGGAGTTACGGATATTATAACAAAGCCGTTTAATCCGGATATCGTAAGAAGACGTGTGAAAAATGTACTTGCGTTATACAGCAGGCAGGAGAGTCTGGAGGAGCTGGTAGAACAGCAGACACAGGCATTGCGCAACCAGACAAGGCAGCTGCTGGATGCCCTCAGCAGTATCATTGAGTTTAAAAATATGGAATCAGGACAACACATTCTGAGAATTCGTATCATAACAAAGTTTTTACTACAAAAATTATCAAAGAAATTTCCCGGATATAATCTTACTGCAAAGCAGATTGAAACCATTTCAGAAGCTGCTGCCATGCATGACATTGGAAAAATTGCAATATCCAATTCTATTTTAAACAAACCGGGAAAGCTTACCAGTGAAGAGTTTGAGATTATGAAAACCCACACTGTTAAGGGCTGCGAAGTAGCAAGAAAACTTAAATACATACAAAACCAGAATTTTATGGGATATTGCCTGGATATCTGCAGACATCATCACGAGCGCTGGGACGGGAGAGGTTATCCCGATAGCCTTCAGGGAGATGAAATCTCTATTTGGGCACAGGTAGTTTCAATTGCGGATGTCTATGATGCATTGACAAGTGTGCGGGTATATAAGCCTGCTTACAGCCATCAGGAAGCGATAGGAATGATTCAAAATGGAGAATGCGGGACATTTAATCCCAGGCTTTTGAAATGTTTTAGCGAAAATGCAGATGAAATGTACCAATACCTTTTGAATTTGACTGATGAAAATGCAAGCACGTTTGGTTACGAGGATGAATACGAACAGAAAACGACAGCAAATATGACAAATATTTCTGACCGGACCTTACAGCTTCTGGAGCTTGAAAGGGAAAAATACAGGATTATTACGGAATTGTCTGGAGATATTGTATTTGACTATGATACCCAGAGAGATTTCATTAGCTTTTCTGAAAAATTCAGAGAAATTTTTGGAGGAAATATCATCATTGAGAATGCCAGACACTGGATACAGAGCAGTGGATTTCTGCATGCCCAGGACAAAAATAAATTTATAAAACATCTGATGATACTTACCAGTCAGAATGTAACCTGTAAGGTTCAGGTTCGCCTGATGGTAAAGAAAGATACCTATGAATGGTTTGATGTCTATATTCATTCCATCTGGAACCAGGAAACCGGAGAGTGCCTGACTCTGATGGGGAAAATGGTCAACGTGGATCAGCGTTACAAAGAACTGGAGCAATGGAAAAAAGTGGCTAACACCGATGGACTGACAGGGCTGTATAACAGAAAAGCATTGGAAGAGAAGATCAGTGAAGTGCTCATTAATGAGTCATCACAGCAGTCAGCACTGTGTTTTATAGACCTGGATGATTTCAAACAGGTAAATGACGGTTACGGCCACCCCTATGGAGATGAACTGCTGGTTGCGATTGCCAGACAACTGAAAGGTTGTGTAAGAAGCACGGATATAACTGGCAGGATTGGCGGGGATGAATTTATCGTATTGCTACGGGGGATAAACTCCATTCAGGATATGATGGATAAAGCATCACAACTCTGCCATACTCTGGGGAAAGGATTCAAGGGGTATGATTATTCCGTCAGCATCGGGATTGCGGTATTCCCCGAAGCCGGAAAGACATACGAAGAACTGCTAAGCAGGGCTGATCAGGCCTTGTACTGCTCTAAAAATGCAGGAAAAGACCAGTATGTGATCTATGGAGAGGATACGGCTGAGATGCCGTTTCGTTCCCTGTTGTCAGAGGTAGACAGCTTTGTCCAAACCGAAGATGAACTGGCTGAAATTTTACATAATGGCGGTACGGAAAAATAAGGCGGTATGAACTGCCTTATTTTTTTGCACATTTATTAAAACAAGTCCCAACTATAAGCCCTATCTGCATGCCGTTACAGCATTCTTATATAGAAACATTGTAAGTTACAATGGTCCATTTTTCATTCTGTTTCATTAAAAAGCAGGGTGTATTAATTTTTTTCCGATAATAGTACTCAAATAATTTTTGAAAGAAGCGGTAGTTTAAAAATAAGGCAACATTTTCATTAACAGTCATAATATGCATCTCCAATCATTCAAAAATTTTATTTCTGCGAGCAATGATCTGTCATTGTGTAACCATTGGACCTCGGCCAGCATACAATAGAATATAGTATCATACTGCACTATTCTAATTATATTCCAAAGGAGTGAAATATATGACCCATGTAGTACAACTTACTGAATTAAAAAAAGGAGAAAAGGCAGTGATCACAGAGTTGATCTCCTTAAAAGAAATGAGGCGCAGGCTTCAGGATATAGGAATGATAGAGGGTACAACAGTGGAATGTGTGGGAAAAAGCCCTCTGGGAGACCCCTGTGCTTTTTTGATAAGAGGTGCTGTAATAGCTCTTCGCAAAGAGGATGCTGGAAGTGTAATGGTAGAATGCAGTGATTAAGAGGAGGCGCTTATGGGATTAAACAGGTCATCATCAGGAATGACTTCCGTTGACAGAGAACTTGTGATTCAAAAACAGAGAGAAGAAGATAAAGTGATTGCACTTGCCGGAAATCCCAATGTGGGAAAAAGTACCGTTTTTAACCAGCTGACGGGAATGAAGCAGCACACCGGCAACTGGCCGGGAAAAACGGTAGCCAATGCACAGGGGTATTGTTCTTATGGAAATCAGGGATATGTGATGGTAGATATCCCGGGATGCTATTCACTAATGGCACATTCCATGGAAGAAGAAGTAGCGAGAGACTTTATCTGTTTTGAACACCCGGATGCAGTTGTTGTGGTGTGCGATGCAACCTGTCTGGAGCGAAATCTGAATCTGGTTTTGCAGATTCTGGAGGCTTGTACCAATGTGGTAATCTGTGTCAATCTAATGGATGAAGCCCAAAAAAAACAGATTAAGATACAATTAGATTCATTATCAGAAAAAACAGGAGTTCCGGTCATCGGAATAACAGCCAGAAGTAAAAAAGGCCTGGACCAGATATTTGAAGGTCTGAATCAGGTTTGGGAAGAAAGAGAGAAAAAAGAACCGCTGGTAGTTTATCCAGATTATATTGAAGAAGCTATTCACCAGCTGGAACCGTCCGTTAATCAAGTCTGCAAAGGAATACCGGACACCAGATGGCTCTGCGCCAGACTGCTGGATGCAGATGACTGCCTGCGCAAATCCATGCAGCAGCATATTGGGAATGATCTTCTGGAGAATGAAGAGATACATAATATCCTTTCCGATATCAATTCCAATTTAGCAGACCTGGACATTTCCAGAGAACAGCTGAGCGATGATATCGCCTCAGCCTTCGTAAAGAAAGCAGAAGAATTATGCAGGGATACCGTTAATTTTGAAGATAAATCATACAACCGGAAAGACCGCCGGCTGGACCGGTTATTTACCAGTAAGTTAAGTGGTTTCCCTATCATGTTCCTGGTACTGCTGTTTGTCTTCTGGCTTACGATCACCGGAGCTAATTATCCGTCACAGCTTTTAAGCAAAGGACTGTTCCTGTTAGAAGACCAGCTGGTATTATTCTTCCAAAAGATAGGTGCTCCCACAATTCTGTATGAGATTCTGGTATACGGAATATATCGGGTTCTGGCATGGGTAGTGTCCGTTATGCTGCCTCCAATGGCAATTTTTTTCCCGCTGTTTACGCTGTTAGAAGACTTTGGGTATTTGCCAAGAGTCGCATTTAATCTGGACAGGTGTTTTAAAAAATGCCAGGCGTGCGGGAAACAGGCTTTGACTATGTGCATGGGTTTCGGTTGTAACGCTGCCGGAATCATCGGATGCCGTATCATAGATTCTCCCAGGGAACGTTTTATCGCCATGATTACCAATAATTTTGTCCCCTGCAATGGCAGGCTGCCGATTCTGATATCCGTAATCTCCATGTTTTTTGTAGGAAAGGTCACCGGTGTATTTTCATCTCTGCTGTCAGCAGTTATTTTAGCAGGCATGATTGTGCTTGGCATAGTGATGACCCTCACGGTCTCCAAGTTATTATCCAGGACAATTTTAAAAGGCATGCCATCCTCTTTTACCCTGGAACTGCCGCCATACCGAAGACCACAGATCGGAAAAGTAATTGTGCGTTCAATTTTTGACCGTACACTCTTTGTACTGGCACGTGCAATAGTGGTGGCAGCACCTGCAGGACTGATTATCTGGCTGATGGCAAATCTGTCTATTGGAGATATGACGATATTAACCCATTGTACAAGAGCACTGGATCCGTTTGCACAGATGCTGGGCATGGATGGCGTGATATTGATTGCTTTTATACTGGGCCTGCCTGCAAATGAGATAGTAATTCCCATCATGATCATGACGTATATGGCACAGGGAAGCCTGATGGAAATAAATGACCTGGATGTATTAAAGCAGCTTCTCGTACAAAACGGATGGACCTGGGTAACGGCAGTCAGCACCATGCTGTTTACGCTGATGCACTGGCCCTGTTCCACAACGTGCCTCACCATACACAAGGAGACACAGAGTATAAAGTGGACGCTTGTTTCGGTGGTAGTGCCTGCAGTTGTGGGGATTGTGGTGTGCTTTGTGTTTACATCGGTGGTAAGGGTGTTGGGGTTAGGTTAAATTTTGAAAGCAGCTGGGGGGGAAGTGATTGGCTTCACCCCCCAAATTCAAGATTCAATTCCGTATCTGCCTGATTTGCCACATCCATGGAGTGGGTTACTATGATCACGCACCTATCAGCAAGGTGGTGCGCATAGTGGACTAATAATTTCGTGATGGCTCTCGTATTTGTTTCATCCAGATTCCCGGTGGGTCAGGAAGCGCATCCAAAGTGGAAACGAGATTTAAATTTTCTTCGGCTGTGAGATAATCGATGAGGTTGTAATTCTGAAATATAAAGACCACTTCCTTTCGGCGATAGTCTGAGAGTTCTTTTTCATTTAATGGTTTGCCATTTAAGATAATAGAGCCTTCATCAGGAGTATCAAACCCGCCTAAAATAGAGAGCAATGTAGTTTTTCCACAGCCAGAAGAGTGCCAGCCCCAATTTTTTTATTTCAGTGTCTCAAGTATCAGATCCTTTTCTCCCATTTCAACACAGATAACAGTATCGATCGGATGGAAATCAGACTCATTTTCAGAGATATCAAACATCCAGCAAGAGTCCCCTTCACAGCTTTTAACACAGCTACCAATAACCGGTTTGCCGCTATGAAGCAGATAAGCTTTTTCAATGGTATTGGCAATATTGTTCAGCAACAGTTTCTTTACAGGCTTTTTCAAGTGAATGTATAAACGGTAATCTTTGCCGGTAAAGACCACATTGTCCATTTCATAGACATAATGAGGAACAGGCTTTGTTGCATATACACTGTCTCCAGTGCATTTTAAATATTCTGCTATACAATCAAGGATGCGGCAGCTTTCTTCAGGAATACTTCCATCAGCCTTCGGACCGATATTCAGTAGGTAATTACCGCCGCGGCTGTTGATCCTTAGCATTAAGTGTATGATCTGTTCCGGAGTTTTCCAATTATGATCATGTTTACTATAAGCAAATGTATCATTTAGAGTCGCAGGAACCTCCCAATCGCCACTAAAGGGAAGTGATGGGATTGCATTGTCACCAGTTGTCATATAATCACCAATCTGGTTGCCAATTCTGCCGCTGACTATGCATTCAGGCTGTATGGATTTGATCAGGTCATAAATCTCCTGGCTTTCTTCTTTTGTACATCCCATTGGAGTATCCAGCCAGAGCATATGGACATCACCGTAACCGGTAAGCAGTTCTCTAATCTGAGGGAGGCATTTTTCATCCAAATAACGGCGAAAGTTCTTTCCAGTGTTATCTTTCTTGTGTATATATCCGTCAGGATGATGCCAGTCCTGGGCCTGAGAGTAATAAAGGCAGAATTTCACATCATACTTACGGCAGGCTTCTCCCAGTTCCGCTACGATATCACGTCCAAAAGGTGTTGCGTCTACAACATTATAGGAAGAGCAATGTGAGTGATAAAGTGCAAATCCATCATGATGCTTTGCAGTAAATGTCAGGTATTTCATCCCCCAGTCGCGAGCCTGGCGGACATATTCATCTGCATTGAAGTTTACCGGGTTGAACTGGGCAGCCAGTTTTTCATATTCGGGAATAGGAATATCCAGATCGTTCATAATCCATTCTGCAATATTATCTGTCACTTTTCCTTTGTATTCTCCTGCTAAGATGGAATAGAGTCCCCAGTGGATAAACATTCCGTATTTCGCTTCTTTAAACCATTTCTGTTTTGTATCATACATAGCGGCATCTCCTTTGATTTTTTGTGTTTGAATAAGTCAAACTTATATTTTATCATGTTAACATACCAACATTATAAGATTGACATCAAGAAAAATGCAATATAATATTATAATGAAAGGATGTGATTTTTTGACTTTTCCGGATATCACTACAAAAGTTATCCACTGCGTATATTACCGTAATAATGAAGACTGGAACTATCCGATCAATATCTATCCATATAATACCCTTTACCTGGTCTTGGATGGTGATGGTGAAATTCTTATTGGTGATCATATCATCAGTCTGCTGCCGGAACATGCGTATCTGATACCGCCAAACACACAGTTTTCCTGTAAGTGCAGTCATTATATAGAAAAGATATATATCGATTTACACGCCGAACTGCTGCCAGGTCTGGATATTTTTGGTGCAATGAATGGTATTGCTTCTGTATCCATAGCCCGGGATGAGATTCTGGACGTGATCAGCCGCAGCAGCAATCCAATTTCCGCTGGGGATACCCCGGCATTTACTGTTTTGGAACCCAGTTCCTTCTGCGATAAACTCTGGTATGATGCTTTTTTGTTAAAGCTTCTTTCACTCCTGATACCGGAGAACTGGACATCTCCTGATAGTCAGATCATGCGCCATCGGGATATTCTGGATGATATTGATATCAATCTTTCAGCAGCATTGCGGATGAGCGAAATCGCCGATAGACACGGCTGGCATCCGTCCACTCTCAGCAGGGCATTTCAAAAGGATTTCGGCTGCAGTATCAAAACATATGTGGAGAAACTGCTTTCCGCCCGCCTTTGCCAGGAACTGGTAACCACCGATAAAACCATCAAAGAACTTGCGGCACAGTATCATTTTTGTGATGCTTACTATCTGTCTGCTTTTTTTAAGCGGCAAGAGGGAATTTCGCCAAGTGAATACAGAAGGGTTAATATGAGAGTTGAACTGCATAATGAAATGGGGCATAACCGTTAAAATAAAATGTATGGAAATGCCAGATTGAAGTTTCGTAATAAAATAATGGGATTAAAAAATTTCATACCATAAATACTACTTTTTAATACATATATTAAATATTTTATAAGTACTATGATAAAATTGTATGCGATACTATTAATAACTAAATTCTGTTCTGTTAGAATAATAAATAAAAAGTAAACAGAAAATGGGTCAATATGAATCCCAAAAAGAGTAGCATTCAGACTGAACAGAAGCAATCTAAAAAAGGAGTATGAGGTATGAAGAGAAAAATAATAACAGTAGTTTTATCTCTGACATTAGTAACAACAATATTTTCAGGTTCGGCAGTTTCTGCATCTGCAAGTGCAAATTCTAATTCCCGGATGGATACTGTAACAGAAAGATATGTGGAGGCAGGAAATACAATTCAGTTTCTAGGGTATAACAATAGGGTATGGCTTACCATTGATTATAATAAAAATTCAATGAAAGCTACGGCATCAGGTGTTAATTCAAACGGAGCATTTGGTTATTCCAGGTACGTAGATGTTGAATATTATGATAAAAATGATAATCTGGTGTTTCGTGAGTCAGTACTTGGAGTATCCAATGGCCAAGCTCTTGCAAAGAAGATCAATAGTCAACCCTATCAGAAAGGTGCATATTTTGTAATTAATCATCAGGAACAATATACACGGTTTAAAATAGCCAGAAATGTTCTCGGTGGATATAATTTTTCTAACGGCAGTCCTATAGATGCAAGCAAAGGACGTTTTTATATTGGAGGAGAATATTTAGAGTATACAACAGAAAAAAAGTCAGTTCTTTTGACGGAATTACAGGATGCTGTACAGGATGCGAAACAATATAAGGCTGAAGATTATACACCTGCCAGTTTTAACAGGTTACAGAATGCAATAAAAATGGCGGAAAAAGAAATGGCTGCCGGTACTACAAACGTTAATTTAAAAGACTTAAAAGCGTTAATTGCAGAAATGATTGGTAAATTAGAACAAAGTAATACAATCATTTTACAAGGTCATTATAATTTCAACCAAGTAACCATTAAATTTGATTATGCAAATAAGAAATTAAAAACAAATTTTAATAGTGGTGTTCCGCACCCTGGATTCGGAAATAATCTTTATTACGGTGTATACGTCATGGGAAAAGACGGCAATATGAAAGTCAGTGTGGCTTTAAAAGGAAATGAAGAAAATTCAAAAATGGCTAATGCACTGAATAATCTTCAAATAGAAAAAGGAGATAAGATTATAGTCTTACATGAAGAGGCTGCATCACGCTTAAAAGTTATGGGGACTGTTCAGAATGTATCAAAAGATTATCGCTATAAACGACTGTCAATTTTTACAGTTGGAGATGAAAATCTGATTTTTGACGGTGAAGGTAAGTCTGTGGAGATAGCAGAATTGACTAATTAAAATTCAGGTACATTTATTCTAAATTTTAATCGGATTATAAAAAACAAGGAGTTGTTGTAATAGTAGATCATATATCAAGGATATTACAGTAAAAGCTGAATAATGAAAAAGAAGCTTTGCGGATACACATCAGTTATGTGTATCCGTAAAGCTATTTTTTTAGGAAAAAAATCATTTTTCTGGATGTGATTTTATATTGTTATACAATTTTAATTTTGCCGGGAAAGGGACGCTTTGTTTAATCTACAAAGGGACTTTTCACAATAACCTCTAAATTTAATAAAATATATAAAAATATTAGCAGTACATATAAAAATATTATATGTCAATTGCTGTCCGATTTCTTTATACTGATTACATCTTGATTAAAGAGATAAAAAATTAAGGAGGAAGAAAACATGAAAAGAAAGGCAGTTATGAGGATTTTTGCTTTCAGTGCAGTGACAGTAATGGTGATGGGGGCGATGGCAGGATGTGGTACACGTGGCGGCAGTGCAGCCAAAACGGATGATACGGCGAAAGGATCCGGCACTGAGACCGGCAAAGAGACCGGAGGAAAGGCTGATGGAGAAACTGATGCGGCTGGCGGAGAGACTAATGTAGCAGCTGCCGGTGAAGAGGTAATGATTGGCTCAGCAATTTATAAGTTCGATGATACCTTTATGACCGGTGTCAGGACAGCTATGACTGATCAGGCAAAGGCAGCCGGCGCAGAACTGGAATTGGTGGATTCCCAGAATAAACAGCCTACCCAGAATGAGCAGGTTGATACTTTTATTACAAAAGGGGTTACGGCACTGGCAATTAATCCGGTAGATAGAACTGCAGCAGCCCCAATTATTGAAAAAGCAAAAGCGGCAGGACTTCCGGTTGTATTTCTAAACCGCGAGCCGGAACAAGCAGATATGCAGAGCTATGATAAAGTTTGGTATGTAGGTGCGAAAGCAGAACAGTCCGGTCAGCTCTCCGGTGAAATTATTGCAGATTATTTCAAAGCACATCCGGACGCTGACAAAAACGGTGACGGTATCATCCAGTACGTTATGCTTCAGGGAGAGCCGGGACATCAGGATGCAACTCTGCGTACAGAATATTCCATCAAAGCAATTGAAGAGGGTGGCTTCCAAACAGAAAAGCTGGCAGCCGATACTGCAATGTGGGATAAAGCAAAAGCAACTGATTTGATGAAAGCGTTTATTACAGGTCAGGGATTGGATAAAATTGAGGCTGTTATTGCAAACAATGACGATATGGCATTAGGAGCTGTAGAGGCGTTAAAAGCAGAAGGCTACAACAAGGGCGATGCAGCGAAATACATACCAGTTGTTGGCGTAGATGCTACCGCACCGGCACTGGAAGCAATGAAAGACGGTTCATTGTTAGGTACGGTATTGAACGATGCCGGCAATCAGGGAAAAGCGACGATCAATGTGGCTAAAGCAGCGGTTGAGGGCAAAGAAATTAATGAAGAAAATGTTGGGTATCCCGTAACAGACGGCAAGTATATCTGGATTGATTATGTAAAAGTTACGGCTGACAATTATCAAAATTATATGAAATAAAATAAGGCACAGAACAGGATAGGGTGAAAAATATTTCACCCTTTCTGGCAGAAAGGGGAATGGACGCATGGGAGAAACCATATTGGAAATGAAAAATATCACAAAGGTGTTCCCTGGTGTTAAGGCGCTGGATAATGTTAGCATTACCGTTAAAAAAGGAAGCGTACATGCTTTGATGGGTGAAAATGGAGCTGGAAAATCCACGCTTATGAAGTGCCTGTTTGGAATTTACCATGAGGATGGTGGAGAGATTATCCTGGACGGTAAGCCGGAAAAAATCATGAGTTCAAAGCAGGCTCTGGATCTGGGAGTTTCCATGATCCATCAGGAACTGCATCCCATCCGGTTCCGTCCGGTTATGGAAAATATCTGGCTTGGGCGATTTCCAAAAAAATGGATCGTGGTTGATAAAAAGAAGATGATTCAAAAAACAAAAGAACTTTTTGAAGAAGTTGATTTGGATGTGGATCCGCAAGCATTGGCAGGAACGCTGTCCCCATCAAGCCTGCAGCTTGTTGAGATTGCAAAAGCGGTAAGCTATCATTCTAAAATTATTATTATGGATGAGCCGACTTCTTCGCTGACAGAAAATGAAACACAGCATCTGTTTAAAATTATCCGCCAACTGCAGGCAAAAGGCTGTGCTATTATTTACATTTCCCACAAAATGGAGGAAATTCTAAAAATTTCGGACGAAGTGACGATTATGAGAGATGGGCAGTATGTTGGAACCTGGGACGCAAAGGAACTGACAACGGATTTAATTATCAGCAGAATGGTTGGAAGAAATATGACCAACCGTTTTCCACCTAAAGAATATACACCATCTGATGAAATTATATTAAATGTTGATAGTTTGAGTTCCCCACTGCCAAAATCATTCCAGAATGTAAGTTTTGGACTGCGAAAAGGGGAAATTCTGGGAATCGGAGGCCTGGTGGGCGCTCAAAGAACGGAAGTTGTGGAGGCGATTTTTGGACTGAGAGGAATCGCAGCAGGAACGCTGACCAAGAATGGAAAGATTATGAAAATTAACTCACCGAGGGATGCAATCAAAGAAAAGATTGCGCTTCTCACTGAAGAGCGAAGAGCCACAGGAATATTTGGGATACTATCTGTTTTAGATAATACAGTAATTGCAAATCAGAAAAAGTATGCTCATTTCGGAGTGCTGAGAAACAGTGAAAGGCACAGAGATGCACAGAGATCAAATGCTGAGCTGAAAACCAAGACCCCAAATATGGAAGAAGCCATTCAGAATCTGTCGGGAGGAAACCAGCAGAAGGTGCTGCTGGCAAGATGGCTTTTGACAGATCCGGATATCCTGATTCTGGATGAGCCTACCAGAGGGATTGATGTTGGTGCGAAATATGAGATTTATACCATTATGCATAAGCTGGCTGGAGAAGGAAAATCCATAATTATGATTTCATCGGAAATGCCGGAGCTGTTGGGAATGTCTGACCGTATCATGGTGATGTGTGAAGGGCGTGTGACAGGGATATTAAGTTCCGGGGAAGCAGATTCAGTAAGTGTTATGAATTGTGCTACCAAATTTATGAAGTAAGGGTGTTGAAAACAGGGATGAAAGAGAGGTATTAGAAATGCAGAAATCAGGAAAAATGGTTGCCCGCCGGCCTTTTGCAGTCACATTTATGATAGCAGGTGCTATATTACTTATCACAAGTTTTATTACATATTGGGCCCTGGACCCGGCGGTGTTTTATGATCTCTATCTGTACATTGCCCTGGTTGGGGCTGCCGCACTGGGATATGGGCTGAACCAGCTTCTGGGAAAAAGATTCAGAGGGACAGATGTGGAACTGTCGGGAAAAACAGCCAAAAGATTTATCACAAATAATGCAATTATGATCGCTCTTTTGCTTTTGGTTGTGGTGATCATGATCATTCAGCCGCGATTTATGAAACTTCAGGTATTGCTGGATATATTGACACAGTCATCTACAAAAATGATTGTTGCCCTGGGAATTTGTTTTACGCTGTTGATTGCCGGAACAGACCTTTCGGCAGGGCGTATGGTGGGGCTTTCGGCAGTAATATCAACTTCTATGCTGCAGACAGCCGAGTATGCGAACAGATTTTTTCCAAATCTTCCGTATATGTCGGTAGTAATTCCCATTCTTCTGGCTATTGCAGGATGTATTTTGTTCGGAATTTTAAACGGTTTCCTGGTGGCAAAATTTGATATGCATCCATTTATTGCAACGCTTGCGGTTCAGGTTATCGTGTATGGTGCATGTTCACTCTACTTTGATATGCCGCCTAATAAATCACAGCCAATTGGCGGTATCCGGGAAGACTTTGTATTTCTGGGACAGAAGAAACTTTTGGAAATCGGCGGATTTCCGGGAATATCAATTCTGGTTCCCATTGCGATTGGGTTTGTAGTGCTGATCTGGTTTATTCTGAACAAAACCGAGTTTGGAAAAAATGTGTATGCAATTGGCGGCAATCGTGAGGCTGCAATTGTTTCCGGAGTAAATGTATTTAAAACGGTGATGGGAATCTTCATACTGGCTTCTGCATTATATGGAGTTGCCGGAGTTCTTGAGGCAGCCCGGACAGCCGGAGCAACCAACCAGTATGGCAACGGATATGAGCTGGATGCCATCGCAGCCTGTGTTGTGGGAGGTGTTTCCCTTAATGGGGGAATCGGAAAAGTAAGCGGTATCGTAAGCGGTGTGCTGATTTTTTCCGTAATACAGTATGGCTTGCAGTTTATCGCAGTAAGCCCTATGTGGCAGCAGGTAATAAAGGGTATCATCATAGCAGTTGCAGTTGCGATTGACCTTACGAAGTACAGAAAAAAATAAAGTATATATTTACAGAGTAGAATCCGGCAAATAAAAGGCTTGTATTGATACAGGTTATTTTAAGTGCGGGGTTCTATTTTACTGGAGACACACAGGCTTTGGAGCGTGTTTTCTGGTGAAGAAAGGGAAAATTATGGGATTTTACAGAGTTTTACTGGCGGATGATGAGGAAGAAATCAGGGAAGGAATTTTACGCCGGGTAGATTGGAATACTCTGGGATTTGAAGTGGTTGCTTTGGCTGAAAATGGGATGGAGGCATTAGAAATGCTGGAGAAAGAGACACCGGATGTCATTATGACCGATATCAGGATGCCATTTCTGGACGGTCTGGAGTTAATTGAGAAAGTAATGGAGATCTGTCCTACAATCAAAATTATCCTTTTTTCTGGCTTCGATGAATTTGAATATGCGCAAAAGGCAATTCGTCTGAATGTGGAAGCATATATGCTAAAGCCAATGGCTACGGCTCAGATTGAGGAGAATTTAATAAATTTAAAAAAGAAAATGGATGCGGAAAGAGAAGAACGGCAAAATGTGGAGGAATTAAAGATTAACTATCTGGAAAGTCTCCCCGTTATGAAGGAGCAGTTTCTCATCGGCTGGGTGGAAGGCAGGATCCGGGAAGCAGATATATTAAGAAAAGCCAAGCAATACCAGATTGAATTGCAGGACACCTGGCGGACAGTGGTGCTGCTGAAGCTGAGTAAGTCCCTTGCAAAAAATTTTGACCAGGAGGACGCGTATGGGGCTTCCGGGGAATTGCTGCTAATTGCCATTAAGAAGACCGCAGATTCTTTTTTGGGAAGATTCCACCATATACACAGTTTTATTTATCTGGATTATATCGTGGTAATTACCGAACTGGCGTGGGACTCCCAAATAACCATGCTGATCAACGAGGCAAACGAAGTATGCAAGGCCGGCAAAAATTTTACCGGAAGGATTGTAACCGCAGGCATAGGGGGCATTTATAAAAATCCGGATGCAGTGAGAGTCTCTTACCGTGAAGCTTACAATGCGTTAGAATACAGCACCCTGCTGGCAAAAGAAGGGGCATATACGATTTATATTAAAGATATTGACCCGGATCATTCTATAAAGTTAATCCCGAATCAGGAGAATGAACAAATGCTGCTGCGGGCAATTAAACTGGAGGACAGGAGCGGCATCGAGAAAAAAATCAACATGTTTTTTTCTGAACTGGAAGGGTCTTGCCTGCCTTTTTACCAGTATCAGATCCATATATTGAAGATTCTGGCTTCTGTGCTGGAAATTGCCGGAACCTATGAGCTTAATTCCTCCGAATTATTTATAAACGGAATGGATATCAGCGATGTTCTTAAGATGCATTCCCTGGAGGAGATTAAAAAGTGGATGACATATATTTGCTTTAATATCAGTGAAAAAATCCAGCAGGAGCAGATGGATTCACGAAAGCACATCGTAAAAAAAGCCAAAGATCTGGTGGAGGGATCTTATTTTGACGATACGCTTTCCGCAGAAAAAATATGCAGTGAACTTCATATCAGTACGGCTTATTTTTCTACTGTATTTAAAAAAGAAGAGAAAATGAACTTTATTTCCTATTTGACAGAGGTCAGATTGAAGCATGCGGTAAGGCTCCTGGAAACTACTTCTGATAAAATGTATCTGATTGCATCAAAAGTCGGATATGCAGAACCCAATTATTTCAGTTATGTTTTTAAGAAAAAATATGGAGTACCGCCGACAAAGTACAGAAGGAGTCTGGAAGGTGTTTGAAAATTGTGGGGTTATATTAGTGAAAGAGATAAAAAATGTATGGAAAAGGATCAAGGGAATTTACTATAGAAAAAGCCTGCAGTTTATATTATCCATTACCTTTACCCTGGCATCTTTATCCGTGATGCTCAGCGTTACCATTGGGTTTAGCAGCAGGTATATAAAGTCAACGGAAAAGCTGGTGCTGGAAAATAATAAAATCATTCTGGAACAGGTGAATTTAAATCTGGATGATTATCTGCATAATATGATGAGCATATCCAATGCTGTTTATTACAATATTCTGAAAAATATTGATCTTGAGACAGAAAAGCAGGGGAGTATAGCAGAAAAAATGAAGCTGCTGTATGACGCAAATGCCAGTTATCTGGTCAGTATTTCCCTCTTGTCAAATGAGGGGGAAATCATAGCGGCTCAGCCGTTTTCCAGGATGAAACCAAATGCCAGGCCAAAGGATGAGGAGTGGTTCATCCGGGCGGCGCAGGAGATTGAAAATGTTCATTTTTCTGTTCCCCATATCGAAAATATTTTTGTGGATTCGGATAATATTTACCACTGGGTTATATCGCTGAGCAGATATGTGGAGTTAATCCGGGGTGGTCAGGTAGAACACGGTGTATTGCTGGTGGATATGAATTTTACAGGGATCGAAAAGAGCTGCAAGGATGTGGATTTGGGGGAATCCGGATATGTGTATATTGTAGACCGGGACGGAGAAATCATTTATCACCCGGATCTTCAGTTAATCTATGGAAATATCATCAAAGAAAATAATAAACAGGCAGCAGCATATTCCGATGGAAGCCATTTAGAAGATTTCAACGGCGGGTCCCGGGTAGTTACGGTTAAAACCATGGGCTATACCGGCTGGAAAATTATAGGAGTAGCACCAAGATCGGATATCACAAGCCTGTATCAGAAGAACAGCAACTTTTTCTGGATCATCGCAATTCTCGCCAGCATTATTCTTGTATTGATTAATCTGTTTCTGTCCTCCCGGGTGACGAATCCCATAAAACAGCTTGAAAAATCAGTCAGGGAGCTGGAAAGAAAAAATATGGAAGGGGACGTTCTGGTTTCCGGTACCTATGAGATCCGTCATCTTGGTAAGACACTTCAGTCAATGGCTATCAATATGAGGAAGTTGATGAAGGATATTGTCTCGGAGCAGGAAAGTAAAAGAAAAAGCGAAATGGATGTACTCCAGTCTCAGATTAACCCGCATTTTCTATATAATGCCCTGGATTCTGTCATCGAGATGATAGAAAGTAAGCGCTACGAAGGGGCAGTAACCATGATTACCGCGTTAGCACATTTATTCCGCATCAGCTTAAGTAAGGGAAAGAACATTATTCCTGTGGAGTCGGAACTGGAGCATGTGAGAAACTATCTGATCATACAGAAAATGCGTTATAAAAATAAATTCCAGTACGAAATTATGATGGAAGACCAGGTCCGCCAATATTCCACAATTAAGCTGATCGTACAGCCCCTTGTGGAAAATGCTATTTATCATGCAATGGAATATATGTATGGGGATGGTGAACTTTATATCCGGGCTTATCAGAAGGAAGACCGGATGTATATTGAGGTAGAAGATAACGGACTTGGAATGCCCGAAGAACAAATTGAAGCTCTGCTGCAGGGGAAGCTGAAAAATTCAAAGAGCAAAGGGTCCGGAATTGGATTTTCCAATATACAGGAGAGAATCAGGCTTTACTATGGGGATGAATACGGTATATCCGTCTTCAGTGAACCGGATGAGGGGACGCTGCTGCGAATCTGCCTTCCGGTGATTCCCATAGCCAGTATGGATGAGGTGAATGAAAAATGAGTAGCAAAAAGGTATATATTCTGATTTTAGGGCTAAGCGGTATCGTCTGTGTTTTTATATTTTTATTTACAGGACGGGAGATGGGTGCGAAGGAAGTATGCCAGATCTCTTATATTTACCGTGGTACTCCGGAAGAATACAGCCATTCAGCCATGAAGCAGGGGATTGAAGAGGCTGCAAAAGATTATGGAGTGACCATTACCGCCCAGTATTTGAATAATACAGGGGATGGCAGAGCACAGATTGCCCTGATCCAAAAAGAAGTAGAAAATAAAGCGGATGCGGTGATCATAGAGCCGGTAAACAGTGCGGATGTAAGGGATAAGTTATCGGAAATTATGGTGAATATCCCGGTGGTCCTGGCAAACACCGGAATTGATCAATATGATGAGCTGCCGCAGATATCCTGTGACAGTTACCGCCTGGGACAAGAACTGGGTGAAAAAATACTGGAGAACGGGCGAAAAGGGGATAAGGTATTGCTGGCTAAAGAACAGTCGTATTTTCAGGATATAGACAATCAATATCAGGGGGTTTTGGATGTGCTAAATGGTGGGTGTATGACAGAACTTCTGGAACTTTCTCCCGATATGCCCCAAAAAGAAAAACAACTGGAGGAAAGGCTGGCAAAGGGGGATATTGAAACCGTCGTGGTGTTCAACGGAACGGATCTGGAACTGATGGGTAAATTAAAAAGAAACTTTAATCATATACAGCCGGTTCATGTCTATGGAACCGGGAAAAGTAATGAGGTCATAGCGGATCTGGAAGACGGTCTGATTGAGGGGGTAGGGATCACCAATGAGTATAGCGTAGGCTATTTAAGCGTCCAGAAGGCAGTTCTTCCAAAAAGTGATGCCAAGGATATCCGGATATCCATTATTGACCAGAATAATATGTATGAAAAGGAAAACCAGAGACTTCTTTTTACGCTGGTGCAATGAGGAAGGAGGAAAGGCATGAATAAATTAAAAATTACTACAGCCGTCTGCATGCTGCTGATTCCCGTGGCTGTACTGATTATTTTTATGAGAGTCAGGGATACTGCAGTTATAAAAGCAGAGGATCCGATAAAGATTGGGGTGGTGATCTACCGTGGAGATGATGCATTTATATCCTCTTTAGCCGTTTCTTTGGATAAAGAGGCGAAAGCTGTGGAGGAGGAAGTAGGAAGAAAAATTATTATGAATATTGCAGATGCAAAGAACAGTCAGGGCAGTGAAAATGCCCAGGTGGATGCATTTATCAGTGGGAAATATGACGTCATCTGCGTAAATATGGTGGACAGGACCGTAGCTTCTTCCATTATCAATAAAGCAAAAGAAGCGGATATTCCGGTTGTTTTCTTCAATCGTGAACCGGTAGAGGAAGATCTCCTGATTTGGGATAAGACCTTTTATGTGGGGACAGATGCCAAAGAAGCAGGGACTATGGAAGGTCAGATAGTTGCCGATGCTTATCTTGAAAACCCGGATAAAATAGATAAAAACAAAGATGGAAGAATTCAATATGTGATCATGGAAGGAGAGGAAGTCCATCAGGATTCGCTGATCCGGACTGAATATTCATGCAAAACAATTGCAAATGCCGGAATTGAAATGCAGCGTCTTGCCCGGGGGGTGGGCAACTGGATGCGGTCTCCGGCATATGAACAAATGCTCTTGTGGCTGGATGCGTTTGGTGATTCTATAGAGGTGGTGATCAGCAATAATGACGAAATGGCTATGGGCATTATTGAAGCTTTAAAGGAACATAACATGCTAAAAGGCGGCCCTCTTATTGTGGGGATTGACGGGGGAAAAGATGCCATAGAAGAAATCCGAATGGGAAATATGGAGGGAACCGTGGTAAATGATGCGGACGGACAGGCATATACCATCGTCAAGATTGCCTGGGCAATGGCGGAAGGAAAAGACCCCGAAGAGGAGGTTCCTGAACTAAATGGTAAATATGCTTATATTCCCCATTACACCATAACCCGGAAAGATATCCGGTAATTAAAAAAATCTTAGGCTGACAGAAAAATATTGTATGTAAAATATAGAAGAATACCGCTATACTGATAACACTAAGAAATATCCGCACACCATTTTTCTTATAAGCGGGGGAGCCATGTGGCAGTACAACAGAGAAGGCAGGTATACGAATGGAAAAGGAAATGGAATTGTTAGGCATAGGAAGAAAGCCAAAAAAAGGCCGGGTAAAGACGGCAGTAACGGGTATCATTATGTTTTTGATGTGCATGTTAGGATTTCAACAAACGGTATTTGCCAGAGAGGAACAGCAGCCGGTCATTGTGGAATATTATTACTATTCTGCCTGTGATAACTGTACGGAGGGCGAATATTATGCACAGGAATTAGAGGAAAGCATAGGAGATGCAGTATCCGAACATGATTACAAAATTGTTCTGGAAGATGTAAATAAAAAAGAGGTCTATGATAAGTTTATAGAGTTAACAGAGGATCAGAAAACAGAAAGCTTCACTCCCGACCCGCCGCTTCTGAAAGTTGGTGATACCTATCTGTTTGGCATCGATGAAATTATGGAACGGGCAAGAGATGTAGTTATTGAGGCGGTGGGTGTTAAAAACGGCAGTCAGGAAACGATTGTGAATTCGCTGAAGGGGATTGATGAGAACGATTCTTTTCTTGTATATTTTTATATTCCGGGCTGTGATGACTGCCAGAAGGTGCAAAAGTATTTTGATACGATAGACAAGACCTATTATTATGGGGATGAGAAGAAAGAATCCCAGTTGAAGATTGCTTATATTAACCTTGGGGAGTTTGAAAATGTTCCTCTGGCACAGTGGTTTTATGACAAGTATGGTGTAGCGGAAAAGGATCGGAAAGCACCTGTAGTATTTTATCAAAATGGGTATCTTCAGGGGTTTCAGGATATCAAAGATTACATACCTGTGGTACTGCAGGAGGGAGATGCCAAGGGATGGCAGGACATCACGTATACGCCTCAAAAAGCAGCAAAGGATTTTACACCTGCAAATTGGGGAGTGCTGGTTATGGCAGGGCTTGCAAATGGATTTAACCCCTGCGGGTTGTCAATGCTCTTTATGCTGATCTCATTACTACTGGTCAGGAAAGAAAAAATACTGCTGCTTGGAACAGCATTTATCGGAGCTAAGATGCTCACCTATCTGTTGCTTGGTACCGTATTCAGTTCCTTCATCGGACAGTTGGGCGGTGTGGTGACAGAACCGGTGATTCGGGCTGTAAAAATCATATTAGGAGTATTCCTGATCATACTTGCATTTCTAAGTTTTGCCGATCTTTACTTTGCCAGTCAGGAGAAATATGGAAAGCTGAAATTGCAGCTGCCTGGGAAGCTTAAGAAATTCAACAGCCGCTATCTGGAAATGGTAATGGAAAAGGGAGGCAAGTCCCTGACAGGTATGATTTTTGTGGCGGGAATTGTGGTTTCTGCAGGAGAATTGCTCTGTACCGGACAGCTCTATCTGGCTTCCATTCTCTACGTCATGGAGAAAGAACCTGTATTTAACTGGTCTGTATTCCTGAGGTTTGTGGTGTATCTGCTGTGTATGTGCCTGCCGTTATTGATATTTACAGCGGTTGGGGCAAAAGGGGTGAAGATGCTGCGTCTGTCGGAACTGGTAAGGAAAAGGATGCCGTTGATTAAACTTTGCTATGCTATTTTGTTTATCTGTTTTGCGGTTGTTATCATGATGTCTTTATAAGAGGCAGGCAGCGTTCGTACAATGTTTTACTAACGCTGCCTGTGCATAAAGGATGAACCAATATCCATGGATGCACTTCCCGAAGAAATCCGGGGATCTTCAGACTGGGGAAAGGAGGTTTTAGATTGGATATTGTTCATATAAATGGGGGAAATGTGAGATGAAAAGACTCAATTGAGTCGGACATAATGATTGAAGTTGGTGTGGAATACAAGTACCAGGAGGTTAGGATGAAGAAGAGAATGAAAAAATTAGGGTGTCTGTTGCTGGCATTTACCATGTCATATCAGACAGTTGCTCTGGCGTCAGAGCTCCCGCCTCAACAGGCGCAAGAGAAAAACGAAGCAGCAGAGTCAGTGAATGAGGTAACAGAGGCATCCGGTGAGCCTGAGCTGCCGGAAGATCAGCAGGTAAAAAACACCGGGGATGCAAGCCAGGAAGCAGACGTACTCCCGCCTCAGATGGGATGGTCATCCTGGAACTTTTTCAAACAGAATATAAATGAGGAAAAAATGACTGCTGTAGGAAAAGCCCTTGTGGATTCCGGTCTGAATGAACATGGATATACCTATCTGAATCTGGATGACTGCTGGCAGTCTTCTATGCGAGATGAGAATGGAAGGATGCAGTTTGATCTGACCAGTTTTCCAAGCGGACCGGATTTTATTAAGAACATGAACGCCCTGGGGGCGGAGAGCGGATATCCATTAAAGGTAGGGGTTTACAGTTCCTGCGGAGACTATACCTGTGAGGATTTGACGGCTAGTTACGGCAACGAAGAGCTGGATGCACGTACATTTGCGGAGTGGGGCGTAGAATATCTGAAATACGACTATTGCCATGTAGTGGATTTGAGCGTAGACAGCGGCTGGGAGAATTATACCAAAGCACCGGATGTAGACTATATTACGGTAGCAAAGGCAAATACACCGGAGGGACCCCGGTATGAGGCTGAGAATGCAACGCTGGAAGGCAATGCATCTAAGCAGAATAATGGAAGTATCGGATATGTGACCGGACTCAATGGAGGCGGAGGCTCTGTTACTTTTGATCAGGTGGAAGTTGCAGAAGCCGGGCGTTATGTCCTTACCATTGGCTTTTATAAGACATATTCCCTTGGGAAGTATGTGGAAGCAGTAGTAAATGATTCAAAAATATACGCATCTACCATAGCGCCGTCCAGTGGATGGAACAATACCGGAAGGCAGCAGATGTACGTGGATTTAAAGGAAGGTATCAATAAAATCAAAATACATAATCCAATTAAAGGCCAAAAGGAAGATTCCATACGGCGTTACTCCAAGATGGGAAATGCACTGAAGTCCGCTACAGCTGAAGTGGCAGCAGAAAATGGTACAAAGGAAAAACCAATTTTCTACTCCGTATGTGAGCATGGACGTACACAGCCCTGGACCTGGGCACAGGATTTTGCAAGTTCCTGGCGTGTTTCCGGTGACATTAATGCAAACTGGAATACGATAGTCAGTAAGTATGATATTGCAGCAAACTTGTGGCAATATCAAAAGCCCGGTACTTACAATGACCCCGATATGCTGGAAGTTGGTAACGGGTCGTTGTCCAAAGAGGAGAACAAATCTCATTTTACATTGTGGTGTATGCTATCTTCGCCTCTGATTCTTGGAAATGATGTACGCAGTTTCGTAAAGGAAGACGGCTCTATCGACTATAAAGCGTGTAACGGTGCATATGAAATCGTAACCAATGATGCGCTGATCGAAGTAAATCAGGCCAAGCCTTTATTACAATGTAAACGGGTGTCCCAGGCAGATAATGTGGACATTCTGGTTAAGCCCCTTGCCAATCAGGAGGTAGCAGTTTGCTTCTTTAACAGAGGCAGTTCCCAGACAACAGCCAGTTATAATCTCAGCAATATTGCCATGGATGACAGCCGTGTAGAACTTCCGGAAGCAATGGCATATGCAGCTACCGATCTTTGGGATAAAAATCTGGAAGCAAAAGTCATCACCTCTATTTTAGAATCTGGAAATATTCCGGGACATGGTGTCAGCGTTTTCAGAATCAAGGCTGCACAGTCGGGTGATACAGATAAACTGGCAGGAGTAAAGCTCCATTCTGAAAAAATCGTAAATACAGGTGAATCCTTTACAATTCGTGCAGAAGTTGAAAACCTGGGCACGGTGACGATGAATGACCTGGAAGCAGTGTTAGAGGTACCCGAAGGCTTTACAGCCGAACCCGCAGGCACGGTACCAAGGAAACTTGCATCAGGGGAAAAAACCACCCTGGACTGGAACGTAAAAGCGCCAGGAAGCCAGATGGAAGATAAGATTGTCCTGGAGATGTCATATCAGTATGCGGATGAGGCAGAACCCAGGATTAAGCACATGGAAAATAATATAACGGTAAAAACGGCACCTGCTGACCTGCTGGTCCTGGGGGATATGGAATGGATGAGTGCGAAAGACGGTTGGAAGAACCAGCCGGCAAGGAATAAATCAATCAGCGCTAACCGGATCACGATCCAGGGTACCGGATATGACAGCGGTGTAGGAACAAACTCGCCAAGTGAGGTTAAAATTTATCTTGGAGGAAGAGATTACCGCTTTACGGCAGTGGCAGGAATTGATGACGAGGCAATCGATGATTACAATAAAACGGGTGCTTCTTACCAGCCCCCGCAGGTAACCTTTGAATTATGGGCTGACGGAGTGCGGATCTATGATTCCGGATTGATCAATATGGAAAAACCCAAGACAGAGATTGATCAGGTGATACGAAAATGCAGGGAACTTGTTCTTCGGGTCACGGATGGCGGAAACACCAATGCGTATGATCATGCTGACTGGGCAGATGCCAGATTCCAGAGTGTGGATTCCAGTAAAGAACACAGCATCACCATTGAACAGACCGAAAATGGATCCATTACCACCAATCCCACAGAAACGGTGTTGGATGGCGGAAATATTGAGATCACCTTTACGCCGGATCCGGGTTATGTTACAGCAGATCCCACTGTAAACGGTGAAGTAGTGGAACTTACAAACGGAAAATATATGCTGAAAAATGTGACTTCAGATGTCACCATCAGTTCCCGGTTTGAGTCCAGTGCGGACACTGAAACAAATATTGCACTGGAAGCAACAGCCAGCTCTCCAGCGGCTACATCTCAAAATTCCGGACCGGAAAAAGCAAATGACGGGGATCTCGACACCAGCAGAAATGGGTTTGCCATCTTAGAAAATCAGGAGGATGGCAATAAATACCTTCAGTATGACTGGACGGAGGGGAAAGATATTACCAGCCTGAAATTGTCGACATCCTATGCCTTTAGACGAGGGGCAGAAGAATGTAAAATACTGGTTTCTTCAGACGGAACAAATTTTGAAGAGCTGGGGCTCTGGTCAGACATTACATGGGAGACGGATGATAATATAATAGAAACAAAGGTCTATAATTTATCGGAAGATGAAAAAAAGAAGGCAGCCAATGTAAAGGCTATGAGGCTGCAAATCGTAAAGGCAAAGTATGCCTGGGATGCAACAATCATTATGGAACTGGAAGTAATGGGGAAAACATCGGTGCAGCAAGGGATCACTCATCAGGTGGAATATTCCCAGCCGGGCTCAGGAGGCAGTATAAGTGCATCCTCTGAGGGAAGTGATGTAGAAAGTGGGGGCCACATAGAAGCCGGAAAGAGCGTTACCCTGGCATTTAACCCTCTGAGAGGTTATTCATTAAAAGCAGCTTATGTAAATGAGGTAGAAGTCAGCGTATCAGCTGATGGAACTTACAGGATAGACAGCCTGGAAAATGATATATCGGTACGGGCTGAATTTATAGAAAACACCATCAGCGGCAAATTGGACATGTCTGTAGCCGGGGATTTACCGGAAGGAATTACAGTTACGCTTTATGGAACCTTTGGGGAAAAAGAAGCGGAGACAATGGCAGACAGGGAAGGAAACTATGTATTTTCCGGGATACCTTTTGGAGAGTATACAGTTGGGATAGAAGAGACAGACCGCTATACCGCAGAAAAAGTGGTGGTAGTGCTGAATAGTGCGGCGGCATCAGCTGAAACCATCACCCCGGTATTAAAGCTTGCCGATAAAACTCCGCTGACAGCCTTAATTTCAGACATGAAAAAAGTAGACTTGTCTAAATACACACAGGCAAGCGCAGATCAATTCCGGCGGGTACTTTCGGAAGCCGAAATACTGGCAGGAAAAAACCTGACCGCAGATCAGGCAGCAGATGTTACAAATATGATCGCCAAACTCAATCAGGCAAAGAGCAGCCTTATTATGAAAGCTGATAAATCAGCACTGCTGGCATTAATTGCATCTATGAAAAAGATAGATCTGTCGCCGTATACGCAGGCAAGTGCAGATCAACTCAGGGCAGCGCTGTCAGAAGCCGAAACCCTGGCAGGAAAAGAACTGTCGGTGGAACAGGCAGCGGATATTACCAATATGATCGCTAAGCTCAATCAGGCAAAGAATTCATTAGCAAAAAAACCGGGAGAGCAACCGGCAGCGCCCATGACAGCACCTGTGGTAAAAGCAAAGAGTACCGGCTATAAAACAGTGGAGCTGACCTGGAAAAAGCTTAACAATGTATCCGGATATGAGGTATACTGCAGATATAACAAGAAAACCTGGAGCAGATTAAAAGATGTTTCCCAAAAAACATCCTATCGGGATTCCAAAGCAGTGACCGGCCGCAAATACCAGTATGCGGTAAAAGCGTATCGGATTGTGAACGGAAAGAAAACGTACGGACCTATGTCAAAAGTTCTATCCCAGAAAGCAATGCCATCCAAACCTGAGGTAACTGCAAAGGTTTATAAAAAGGCAGCGAATAAAGTTACCTGGAAAAAGGTACCGGGATCACAGAAATATATGATCTACCGTAAAACCACAGCTAAAAAAGCAAAATGGGAAAAGATTGCGACCGTAAAATCAAATGTCAGAACCTATGTGGACCGGAAAGCTAAAAAAGGAAAGAAGTATTATTATGCAGTCAGGTCCTACCGTAAATCGGCTGGTTTATCCTGCTACAGCAGTTATGGAAGCAGTAAGCGCGTGACTACTAGGAAATAATGGATTATTTCCTGAATCCTTTCAGGTAAACAGTCTTGACGGCGGGAAGAAGAATAACTTCTTAATTGTTTGTAAAAGGTAAATGCACCCTGGGATGACTATGAATACAGGTATTTAAAAGGGGGATGGTATTTGTCTACCTTTCATCATGGGGACTATTTCAGCATAGGAATGGCCTATGACCGGTTAATTCGATACGCTGAGAAAAAAGGGCTTCTCCTAAATCCTCCCTTTCTGGAGTGCTATCTGCTTGATTCAGATAGCGTCTCTTCTCCAGCACAATATCTTACACAAATTTTCATTGGGCTTACACCTTGACATTGACACAGTGTTAAGGTGTAGGCTCTTTTTATGACAGGAAAAGGAGTGAAATCATGCGCAAAAAAATAATAGTCTTACTGCTTATGGTTGCTATCATCAGCAGCTTGACCGCCTGTGATGCACAGGCAATCTTAAAACTACCGGAAGAAGGAGATGCTAAAATGCCAACACAATACTATTTCCCAGCAGAAGATGGTATCCATGAGGGCACATGGCTGACATGGCCCCACCATTACACTTTCGGTACAGAATACCGCAATGAAATAGAGAGCATCTGGCTGGAGATGGTGGAAGCCCTGCACATAGACGAAACGGTGAATATCGTGGCATACAATAAAGTAGAGAAGCACCGCATCACCAGGCTGCTGGAAGCGGAGAACATTGACATGAACCGTGTGGATTTTGTTATTGCCAAAACAGATGATGTATGGTCACGGGACACTGGACCAATGTTTGTACTGGATGAGAAGGGCAAAACATATATCGCGGATTTTGCATTTGATGGCTGGGGCGGCAAGATGCCTTATCAGAATGACAATAATGTTCCTCAAGCGGCTGCAGCCGCACGGGGCTATCCTATTTTAACTATTTCCGATTTTGTACTGGAGGGGGGCAGTGTAGAGCTGGATGGCAATGGGACAGCAATGCTTAACAAAAGTTCGGTAGTCAGTGCGGCTCGCAATCCAGGGCTAAACGTACAGCAGGCAGAGGAATATCTCACACGATACCTTGGTGTAACGAACTTTATCTGGCTGGAGGGGGTAGTGGGTGAAGATCTTACTGATGCACACATTGACGGCACTGCACGTTTTTTCAATGATACAACCTTACTTACAATGAAAGAAGAGGATTTTTTTAATTTGTATGAGGGCGTGGTTGAGAGTGATTACGACAAATTGCTGACGGCTAAAAATGCCAGGGGTGAGCCATATGAGATCATAGAGCTTCCTATGACCTCCAAAAACGTGAAAGGACTTGACTACAAGGGCAGCTATCTCAACTTTTATGTGGGCAATAAGGTTGTGCTGCTGCCCGTGTATGGAGACAGCAACGATGACATTGCTGCTTCAATTCTGTCAGAGCTGTATGCCGGGCGGGACATTGTACCGATTAATGTGACAGCCCTATACCAATACGGTGGTATGCTCCACTGCATTACCCAGCAGCAGCCAGTATACTAACATATCCTATTGAAAAGTAGAATGAAAAGGTTAGCTAAAACAAGCTGTTTCGATACCTTCCCGGTGAGATGCCAACTTTTTCACAAAAAGCAGAAGTAAATCCCATTTCACTTTGGTAACCTACCGCTCTGGATATTTCGCCAATGGTTTTATTCGTAGTATGCAGCAAGTGCTTGGCGGTATCCATCCTCAGCTTTTGCAGATACTCATAGGGCGAATACCCGGTATTATTTTTAAAAATCCGGATAAAGTGATATTTACTCATATGAACGGAAGAAGCAATATCAATGAGACTGATTTTGTTGCTGAGGTTATATTTCATATACTCAATAGCCACAGTGACCACTCTGGTTGATCTGGAAGCAGTACTGTTATTTTCAGCGGAAAGTGAAGAAATCAGGGTCTTATAGATAGCAGAGGACAGATCCGTTTTACTCAGAAGTTGTCCTGTTTTGAAGGATGACAGGATGTAACGGATATTCGAGGAAATATCTCTGCAGGTATAGTCATGTATGATAATACCGTTTTTATTACGATAATGTTCATAGATATGATTGCAGATACTCCCCTTGATATGAAGCCAGCTAAAATCCAGGCTGCCTGCTGCCCCATAACGGTGAGGGTTTTTTAAATCCATAAAAACAACATCGCCAGCAACAGCAGTTTGGTGGGCACCCTCATAATCAATGTCCATGGCTCCCTGATCAATATAGGCAATAAAAAGACAGTCATAAAAGAGACGGTCTATCACATAACCGTCCGTACAATGGTACTGTCCACACATAACCAGATGATTGAAGATATCCGTATCCTGGCATTCTTCCGATGCAATAAAAAACTCCGATCCTGGAGATACCCCGGCTTCATTTGCCAGCACATAACTCTTACGCTCGATATTCATATCATACCTCTCTATAAAACAGCAATTTTAATATAATAGAACAGCAACTATTTGGATTGTTAAGCATGTTTGAATAAACTATACTCATTATAGCAGATTGTACAGTCTATAGTAAGAATTTTATTGAAATGGAGTGAGCAATTATGGAACATATGAATATCAGAGTAAATTTTAATATGGCTGATTACAGCAATTTAGATTTCCCCAAGAAGGACCGGGAAATATTACGTGAGCTGGCTAAAAGAATGGCAGAGTCAGCGGCTAAACCGATTATGCAGGAACGGCGGAAATTATGGACGGCACACAACATGCTGCAGCATACCCGTCCCCTGATTCTGTGTGATCCGGAAAATGGCTGGAATGAAATCATTCCGGATGAAATCATACAGTGCGAAAACAGTATTGCCAGATACTGGGAGCTGCATATCAGAAAGCAGATCTTTTGGGGAGAGCAGATGAATGATGACTACGTAGTAGAACCAGTATTTACCCTTCCTTATGTACACAAAGTAAAGCCCTGGGGATTGCAGGGAAAAGTGTCCAAATTTAACAAAGGAATTAAAATGGAACAGGGAGGGGCTTATCACATTGATGCAATTATGAAAGACTACGATGAGCTTGCCCAAGTGGAAAAAGAAGCATATATCCTGAACTACGATGCAACGAATAATTTGTATGAAACAGCCTGTGAATTATTTGAAGGAAGCCTGAAAACACAACGAAATACCGCATGGTTTTGGTCAGTTGGCTTGACGGATGAAGCGGCGTTTTTAAGAGGCATGGAACAGCTGATGTACGATTTTTATGATGAACCGGAGAATATACATATAATGATGGCAATGCTCCGGGATGGAGTCATGGCAAAACTGGATTTCCTGGAGGAAAATGGGCTCTTTTCTCTTAACAACGATAATTCCTATGTAGGGTCCGGAGGAATTGGGTATACTACGGAACTTCCTGCATCTGATTTTTCCGGCAGGGTTCGAACCAAAGATATGTGGGGGCTGTCAGAAAGCCAGATCACAGTGGGAGTATCAACGGAAATGTTCAAAGAATTCATATTCCCCTATCAGAAACCCATCATGGAGCGCTTCGGCCTGACCTGCTACGGCTGCTGTGAACCAATGGATCAGAGGTTTGATATTGTAAAAGAAGTGAGCAATCTTCGGAGAATCTCGGTATCGCCCTGGGCGGATAAAGAAATGATGGCATCTAAATTAAAACAGGATTATATCTATTCCCTGAAGCCGTCACCGACGGATCTTGCATCATCAAAGCTGGACCAGGATAAAGTGAGGCGTGATCTTCGGGAAACATTGCGGATATGCAGAGATAATTGTGTGGAAATTATTATGAAAGATAATCATACGCTGGGTAAGAATCCGGAGAATTTGCGTGAGTGGGTACGGATTGTCAGAGAGGAGATATCGGTAATGTAAAGGCAGGCTGTTGAAATAAATAGAAGAATCCCGATCAGCTGATAGCGGCTTGGTCGGGATTTTTCTATACGTAAAGTAGTATTGATACTGCATTGTGTTAGAGTAATGATCACGGATGAGGGGTCTTTCTGGGAAATTATTTCCAAGACGCTCAGGTTGCTGTAGTCTGCGAGTGAGCGGATGACTTCATCCACTCGGCTGACATCTCTTCAGTTTGGTTCGGGTGTAACTGCATCTGATGAATAAGACCGGGTTTCGCTGGAGCTGTCTAAAATTGTGACTGCAAATGTAGTACTCAATGCAGCCTGACCATCTCCTGGTATATACGAAACGGTGATGGTCTTGCTGCCGGGGGTGGCTAAGCTATCTGGGGTGGTAAGCGTATATCCTGTAGAGTAATCATAGTATTTGCCGCTCTGGCGGGTGTTTCCGTTGTTGCTCAGGCTGGTGGCGGCTTCGGTTTCACTTTTTGTATGGAACAGGGTTCCGTTTGGCGCTGTGTAATTACCTTTTACGGCGGCATCCTCCACCGTGCCTCCTCCCAAAAGCACATGAGTCAGTGTCTCGTTGGAATTCACAGCCTGTGCACTGTACAAGGTCCGGGTGGAGCTTGCTGCATTTGCATTTTTAAAATGCTCGGTGACAGTCAGGTTCTCTGCCAGCGAGGCCAGTGCTACACCGGGGTAATAGGTGATCTGATTGGAAACTGCGCTTATGGAATCTGCGGTTGCGCTCACAGGAGCCACATTCGTTGCTGTAAATACTAAATAGGTGGGAAGCATACGCGCCCCCCGGCTCTGCTCCACCAGTTCCTTGGCAGCATAAGTCTCTCGGTCACTTAAACTGCCAATCGCTGTTTTTGTCTGACCCAAAATTGTTTCGGCGCTGCCGCCTCCATCCAAATTATATGCGAACACGCAGCCCTGCATTTTCGCTGCATGGGCCGCACCGGCCAATGTCCAGGAGCCACTGAGCAATACAAAGGTGCCATCTTCTTTTACGCCAATGATCTGCCGCACTGCATCCTGGCTGTAATGTGCCACATAGTTATCATAGCCGGACAGGATCTCTCCGCCCGCCAGGACGGGT
>Ga0137302_10216_pt1 | contig 38176 bp, 29 predicted proteins | sample Ramsor2O_GlcNAcB_FD_97184 | JGI IMG/M metagenome (GOLD analysis project Ga0137302, IMG submission 97184) | Mouse cecal microbial communities from Vienna, Austria - N-Acetylglucosamine amended with D2O_GlcNAcB | ecosystem: Host-associated > Mammals > Digestive system > Large intestine > Cecum... | reverse complement strand
TCTTTTAAGGGGAGAGGAGAAGAACAAAAAAGGGCAAAAAAATAAGCCGATGCATTATACATCGGCTTAAATGATCTAATCAGTGACCAGATTATTTGCTGAGCTGATTAAGCTGCGCAAACGTTAACTGCCTGCATACCGCGGTTTCCCTGAGCGATATCGAAAGTTACTTTCTGTCCGTCTTCTAAAGACTTAAATCCTTCACTAGCGATTCCTGAGAAATGTACGAAGAACTCTTCTCCTGTGCTGTCGTTTGTGATAAATCCAAATCCTTTCGTGCTGTTAAACCATTTTACTGTACCGTTATTCATAGTAGGTACCTCCAATTATAATATTATATCTTAACATGAAAATAAAAAAAATCACATATTTTTGTAAATCATCAATCAAATTAGTGACTTACAAAAATATGTGAAGATCAAAAATTCATTCAAAATACTCTCTTATAATACCATGTAAGATTTGTATTGTCAAGGTAAATAAAATATATTTTAAAATTATTGATTTTTAGTTAATTTTACCCATAAACGGAAGGAAGGCCAGTACCTGTTCGATACTGGCGAAAATGAAAAAGATTTTTTGAAAAAGTCTTATTGGCTTTTCATATTTATACTATAAAGGATAGTTATGAAGAAAGTGTGACAGACGATTGAAGAGACTGTGAAGAAATTGAAAAGATTTTTCTTGCACCTTTCCTGATGGTTAAGTTTTGTTAACGGGAACTATATTGCGGCTCCATTGCAGATTGTCTGTATTTTCGGTATACTAAGAAGTAAGAAATGGCCGTTTCCAAGTTGAGAAGAGGAGCATACAACATGAATATAGGTGAAGTTATTTTGAATCTTAGAAAAGAAAAACAATTAACCCAGGAGCAGCTGGCGCAGGCAATTGGCGTATCTGCACCGGCAGTGAGCAAATGGGAAACCGGGAGCACTTATCCCGATATTCTGCTCCTGCCACCCATTGCCAGGGCGCTGGACACGACAATCGACTACCTGCTGTCCTACACCCAGGAGCTGGATCAGTCAGTTCTGGATGACATTATGAACGATATACGCGTAAACTGTCAGGAGAACGGCTTTCGGGAAGGCAGAAAGAAAATACAATTCTATCTGAACCAGTACCCGAATTCTGAGGAATTAAAAATGAGGGTAATTTCTGCGTCTATTATGCTGTCCTACACCATGGATCAGGATTTTATGGAAAAAGAATGGATGGAATGGGGAAAGCAGCTGGAAAAACTGGCGCGGGAGACTATGGACTCATCGAATCCTTTAATCCGTGAAAATGCCAGAGTGTATTTGATTTCTAGATGCATGGAGCAGGAAAACTACGATGAGGCAGAAGCGCTTCTGGATTCCATTCCCCAGCAGCAAATGGATCCTGCACAGCTGCGTCCCAGTATCTATCTGAAAAAGGGAGAATACGAAAAAGCAGAAAAGCTTTTACAGACCAATTTGTTTTCAGGCATGAGAACTGCGCAGATGGCATTGCTTTCCCTTACAGAAACAGCCAGAAGGACACAAAATATGGAGAAGGCATTTCAGTATGCGGAAGCAGGACGTGAGCTGGAAGAAATATTTGGCAGTGGAGGTTCTTTGTTCGCATGGGAAAAGACAGCCCAGCTGTATCTGGATACAGATAATGAGGAAGAAGCTTTAAAGAGTATCATCGCATATATGAATCGTATTCGAAAAATGGATTATAAGCTCAGGGACCGCGTTTATTTTGATACTATATCACTTAGCGCAAATGAAACGCCGGGGCAGGTAAAGGGAATCAAGCAATCCCAGTTAAATCTTCTCATGACAGATGACAGATATGAAAAGCTGCGGGGGTATGAAGCATTCCAGGAAGCAGCACAAAAATTGAAAAACCACATTGAGTCATTGTAATCATGCGCTTGTGAGCATGATTTAGTATGCTGATATATCAAGAACGAAAGATATATTTAGGTGGATGGATAGTACTGTGAGATTAAATTAAATATGCTTTTTATTTATAGCACTAACATACGCAGATAACCATAAAAACGGGTAGGAGGTAGATAAAATAATTATCAACCTCCTACCCGTTTTTCTTAATAACATGTATGTTATGACTATAAATATATAGTAAGACTAAACCGATTGCTGGCGAACACCAAGCTATCGTCATTGATAAAAGGTCACCAATTCTTTAATGATATAAGAGAAATTCAGAATAATGATCTTCGTTTTTGTTTTTTTTCATAAAGGATTTTGGAACTTGTCAAAAAAGATTTGATCAGTACATCTTACCTATCTCGTTCAGATAATCCGCAATATTCTTGCGGACGTTCTCTGGTGCAATGCACACACAATCGTCTCCAAATCCAAGCAGGAAGCGATAGCCTCTCGCATCATCTGTAAGTGAAATTTGCACAGTATGCCAAGTCCCATTCTCTTCGGTAAAAATATTAGCTCCAAACAACTCCTCCAACCGCTCCACGGCATTCCCCTTTACCCGAACCGTCACCATCACAATGTTTTCATCTTGAAAGTTTGGATGAACCTTATCTTCAGGGTGATAATTTCGGACTACAAACCCGGTGTCAGATAAAATAACCTCTTGCATCCGTGAGAGTTTAAACAGGCGAAAGTCTTGCCGCTCCAGTGAGTATCCGTCCAGATACCACCGCATCCCCTTGAGTAAAAGACGGTAAGGTTCCACCGTTCGTCTGCTTTTTTGTCTCTGCCGATCTGTGTACGCAAACTGCAACAGGCGGCTTTGTTCCATTGCCTGCTGAATGGTTTGGAATGTTTCGATACAGCCGGAGTTCCCCAACCACGGCGTCATGTCGATGACCAGTCGCCCTGCCCGCAACTCAATTTCCCGCCGTTGTTTCTCCGGAATCAGTCCCTTTACCTTAGCAAGTGCGTTCACCACCTCCCGCCCGGGCAGGGAGGATTGTATACAGCCCAGTCCCATGAGCAGTGTGGTCACATCGGCAGTGGAGAACAGCCGTTTTTCCAATTTATAGTTCTCCATAATTCCGACACCACCATGCAGTCCCGGGTAGGAAACGATAGGAATACCAGCCTGATTAATGGTTTCCAAGTCACGGCTAATGGTGCGTGGTGACACCTCGCAAATTTCTGCCAGCTCCGGGATGCTTGCTTTCTGGCGTTCCAATAAAATCATAATTATAGAAATCATTCTGTCAATTTTCATCTGATTCACCTCCAATTTAATTTTATTATAACACAAAACCATGACATATAGCTGTCATGGTTCATCCTGTATACTGAAATTATCTTAAAAATAAGGAGGAAAACAATATGAGTATTTATTACATGGGAAGTGTAGAGAAGCTGCCGCTGGAGGCAAGAGCAGAGGTGGAGCAATATCTGAGGCTGGGTGTACCTAACTTTAAAGCAACAGGCAGTATACCGGAATGTCAATGTGTCACCCTGGGAACAGTACAAGAGGGAAAAAGTCACCTAACCGTCATCAGTCTTTTGCCGTCGCCCAGTCTAAAATCGCTGTATATGCAAGTGAACCGCCAGAGCCAAAAGGTGAAAAATCTCCTTTCCTGTGACAAAGCGGAAATTGCTATTACCAATGGAATGGGGTATTTGATACTAGATTGTACAACAGAAGTTGTGACGGACGAACAGCTTAAAGCCGAAAAATGGGAGGATTGGATGACACAGTACCATCCCAAGGGATCCGACTCTCCTGATTATGTTTTGCTGCAATTTGTGCCGCAAAACCTCCGTGCGATGATATAGGAGTGGTGTACAGGAGCGCATCGAGGCAACCTTCGAGCGAGCGGCAGATTTTTTTACCGTAGATGAGTTCCCAAAGGACGTTACCTACCCTTTTCTGGTATAACGGGGTAGGTCAGACTGTAGACAACCAGACTCCTATGGAGGCGATTATCGCTCAGTCTGAATTGACATTATCCACAACAGGTATTACACTGTAAATATGTTAGAAACTTAACCTGCATTTTAAAATGCAGGACAGGATGGAATAGGAGCAGTGTAAATGAATTATAAAATGATCATTCAATATGACGGCACCCGGTATGATGGGTGGCAGAAACAGGGGAATACCGATAATACAATACAGGGGAAACTGGAGGCTGTTTTATCCAAAATGGCGGGTATGCCGATAGAAGTACAGGGGGCAGGAAGAACGGATGCAGGGGTACATGCTCTTGGACAGACCGCTAATTTCCATCTTCCAAAGGGATGCGTGTTAACCGAAGATATCAGAGATTATCTGAATAAATATCTGCCGGAGGATATAGGCATCCTGGAAGTGGAAGAAGCGGAGGAACGGTTTCACAGCCGTTTAAATGCCAGGGAGAAGGTATACCGTTACCGGATTTCCACCAGTTCTCTGAAAAATGTATTTGAACGGAAATATATTTACCTTCTAGGTGAGCACCTGAATGTAAGAGCTATGGAGGAAGCAGCAGATGAATTAATTGGAACGCATGATTTCAAGAGCTTCTGCTCGAATAAAAGAATGAAAAAATCTTCCGTCCGGAAATTAAATAAGATAGAAATTACGGAACTGGAAGGTGAGCTGCAAATTACTTATACAGGCGAGGGCTTTTTGTACAATATGGTGCGGATTATGACCGGAACGCTGATTGAAGTGGGGCAGGGGAAACGTTTACCAAAAGAGATGCAGGAGATCCTAGAGGGGAAAGACCGCACGCTGGCAGGAATTACGGCACCTGCCAGAGGGCTGTGTCTGGTTGAAGTGTTGTACTAAAGGGTTATTTGGGAACAATTGCTTCCTGGGTTTTGTGAACGTGGATGATATTCATGGTACTCCATTGCTGAAAGGTGCGAAAAAACGTATTTTGATAATGGCTAGCCGAATAGATAAAATAAACGTCTATTAGCATGATCAAGACGAATAAAAGAATAGAGAAATATTTTACGAAAATTGATGTAAAATAAGATTTTTTAAAATATCTTATTCTTTTTTCTATATTGGATTTATGACTGCACAATGCCGTTGTAATAAAGAATCTCTGTTTAAATTGTATTGAGTAACGAAATATGGTTGTGAAATATTCTTTATTTGAAAATATATGATGTTGATGTTTACAGGCATATTCATCACAGCTATACTCACCCCATGTATCTAATTGTTTAGAAAGATATAGGAAAAAAGGATTCATCCAGAAGATACCGTTCAGTATTATTAACAGATATTTAAATAACAGATCTTTTCTGTAGATATGGATAAATTCATGAAGCATAATAATATATAGCTCTTTGTCTGATGTAATGTTTTCAGGGAGAATAACTTTCGGTTTTATCCCACCTATTACTATTGGAATGGTTATGTTACAATTTGAATAGAGGTTTACGGATTTGCTAAAATTGAAGTCACATTTAATTCTAGATAGTATTTTCATATAACGAGGATCTAAAATATAAGCATTATAAAAAGAAATTTTTCTTTTAAATTTAATGATTTTAACGAGAGTAATCAATATAAAAATTATAATTCCAAATGCCCAAATGCTTACTATAACAAATGAAATTTGATATAAGATCAAGTTTGTTATACTTACGTCTTGAAGGGGTTTAGCTTTATATGTTGAAAAATGCAGGAATTGAAAACCTATTATTGAGATTAATAAAAAAATAATTAAGGTTTTTAGACTATTAAAACAAAAAGTAGAGGAAATCTTATTATGAAATATTTTATGATAGATAGCCCAAAATAAACAGGATGCGGCTATTAATAAATTTACTGATATTAAAAAATAAAATAGATCAATTATCCAATTCATCTAGTATCCTTTCGATTTTTTCACTCTGAGATAGACTAAGTTTTTCCTGGTCACATAAAGCAGATATTAAATTTTTCACTGAGCCATTACACCAAAAGTTCACCGTATTATTAATTTCATTTAATTTATAGCTATCTTCCGTAACGATTGCACGATAATAAAAATACCGCCCTTTTCTATAAGAGTCTGCAACGCCTTTTTCTATTAAATGAGAAAGAAAGGTAGACACAGTTTGACGTTTCCAGCGTTTATTGTATTTTTCTTCAATAAGTGGTAATATTTCTGAAAGTAACAGATCATGGTCAGCCTGCCATAAGATCTTCATAATCTCTAACTCACTTTTCGTTAACTCGTGTAATTCTTCCATTGATTCCTTGCCTTTCATAAATCTAACGTATTTTAAAATTATAATAATATGTTCACTGAGAATAGTCAACTAGAAATAAAGTAGATGAAAAGTAAATATTCAATATATTTAACATTTTTTATTTTGTTGTATATTAGAATTTATTGTTGTTTTTTGTATAAATATGGTTCAGTAACATTTTTATAACAAATTTTTCTATAAATTGAAAATAATAGATAATAATCATTGACTTGAAAGTATATTTGTGATACTATACGACTATAAAGATAGTCGACTATTATTATAGTATAAAAGATTAAGATTTAATAATTTCATCCAAGGCACAATTTACATGAAAGTAGCTTTTGTTTTGCGATAAAAGTCAAAATTAAAGGAGATAAATGATGAGGAAAAAGAAGAAAATAAAAGGAATATCATTATTATTAACATTAGTTCTTTTAATGACTTTTTCGATGAATGCATTTGCATCGGAAAAGTTTGGAAAGATAGATGAAGAACAGATTGTTTTTAAAGATTTGAATCTGAATCCGGTGCAAGAATACACAGGAATTGATAAAAGAGGAGAAGCGTACACGGTTAAAATAGAACCTTCTTCAGCAAGAGCTACGAATGCATGGAAAATTTCCTATACAGCAGTTTTATTTAACTGTTGGTTCACCGTTCAATTAACGAATAATAAGGTAACTACCGTATGGGATGAAGGCTATACAACAATTGGGTGCAATGTTACAAGTGAAAGTCTTACAAAAACTTCTACATATGGACAGTATAGACTAGGGGTACAGTCTTGGGATGGAGTTATTTCTTTTTCAGGGTATTTAAGAGCTACGGCTACTGGAAGTGGAAATGATGTAACAATAACAAATACATTTTAAAATTATAATTTGAGGGAAAATTATTGACTATTCTAATTGCAGTTTGGGGCATCGTAAAGCTTTTATTATTGATCTATATAATTTATTTGTTAAGAAAGTGTCTTACAAATAAAAAGTAGATAAACAAAAGAGGAAAGGGCTGTCGAGATATAAGTTAGTCCGAAGAACAGGGGAGGAATAACTCGTATAAGTAGTTATTCCTCCCCTGTGACAGTACTTCGTGTTCGGATAGTATAGTCTAATTATCAAACAGTTGGTGAATGCATGCCAGCAGTTCCCGGTTCTTTTCTGCCGACATAAAACAAAAACGAAAATACTGATTTCCAAGAAACGGAAATGTGGAACAATCCCGGATCATCAGACCTTTGCGAATGGCATACTCAAAGACATCCTTTGAGGTTATGCCATTTTTTAATATCCGTACCAGAATAAAGTTCGCCGTGGGAGGATAAGCTTTTATGCCTTCTATAAGAGAAAGCTCATGTACAATAAAGTCCCGTTCTGAAAAAATAAGTTGCTTTGTGGCTGAAATATATTCCGTATCAGAAAACATCAGCTTTCCCGCAGCTTCTGCCAGGCTGTTGATGGTCCAGGGATTTTTCTTTTTATTTACTTCTTTGATCAGATCCAGATTGCCTGTTATGGCATAGCCGAGACGGAGCCCGGGTGCTGCGAAAAATTTGGAAATTCCTCTTAAGATTACAATGTTATTATAATAATCGGTTAGAGGAACACTGGTGATCTCCAGATGTTCCGGGACAAATTCCACATATGTTTCATCCACCATTACAAAAATATCGTTCTGTTTACAACAGTCTAAAATTTTACGCATATCATTACGGCAGATGGAAGTAGATGTGGGATTATTGGGATTGCAAAGGACAAGCAGGTCAATTTGCTCATTTAATCTGCTCATCAGGTCTTCTGCCTGCATCTGAAAATCATGGGTTTCTTTTAGCGGATAGTATAAGGAAACCCCGCCGTCCAGAGAAATTTCCCTTTCATATTCAGAATAAGTGGGACCCAGAATCATTGTTTTTTTGGGGTGCCGTATCTGAATCATCAGAGATATTAATTCTGTAGAACCATTTCCAACGATAATATGATCCGGATCGCATCCCGCATAGGTGCCGATGGACCTGCGAAGGGCGGTATATTCCCGATCGGGATAGGTGGTAATTACATCGATATGGGCAGCCAGAGTCTGACGCAGCTTGGGCGAAACACCCAGAGGGTTTACGTTGGCACTGAAGCTGGTGATTTTTTCTTTTTTGATGCCATAGGCAAGTTCAATTGCTTCTAAATCACTTCCGTGAAAATGGTCAGCAGGGGTTATCATAATGTTCATCCTTTCCGTTGGTACTGTAAAATTCTGTGTGGTAAATCAATATCCAAGATTTTCTCCAATTAGTATGACTTTAATACGTCCTTTAAAACGGTTATAGCGGATGATCAGTGTCTGGCTGCAGATACATTCTTTTGCAGTACAATCAGAACAGACACCAGTCAGTCCGCAGGGGGTCTTCATATTCAGACGCATGGCATTCGGAGGTGCGGCACTGGTATGTATGCGCTCCAGGGCAGCAGCTTCATCTTTTGCCACCTTATTCATGCCTGCCAGTAAAATGACATGGTCAGGACCATAAGTAAGAGCAGCAACCCGGTTGCCGGTACCGTCGATGTTCACCAGCTTGCCGTCCAGCGTAATGGCATTGGTACTCATAAAATAATAATCTGCACACAAAGCCTGGTGGTACATGGCTTTGGTTTCCTCCGGTGTGGAAGCCTGCGAGCGATCGATGAGTGTCAGACCCGAAGCGGCGTTAAGTGCATCCATCATGCCGCATTCATTCAGTGTCATAGAGCCGCCCCAGGATACAACTGCGGAATCCGGTAAGAAACTCATGGCTTTTTCAACAGCACTTTTGCTGTCCGGGCAGTAATAACCCTCCATATTTCGTTTTTCCAGGTTTTTAATGATGACGGATGCCTGCTTTTCATAAAATTCTTGCATTGGTGTCATGGCTATAAAGCTCCTTTCCTGTAATGGTAAATGTGAATAAATCTGTAATTATTTATTCCAGCGGGCAACGAGCCAAACGGACACGCTGGCGCGTCCATTTGGCGACTGCCGCGAGGGTTAAAAACCTCGCGGCTCCCAGAGGGGATTTTAACTACTGCATATCCCATAATTATATGTTATGATAAGACTTATATAAATTATACGGTGGGAGCAGCACCTTGTAAAGAAGTTGTTAATAAGATTTGTTAGAAAGCATGAGAAAACATGTCTTTGAAAAAGAAGTTGAAATTAACGGAAACACAAAGTATAATGTACACAGAGACAATTTTGCAGGGACAGCCGTTTAAACGGCTGTTTTGTGTGCAAAAGAAGAAATTAGGAAGGAAGCCACATAAAAATGAAGAAAATTCTTGATATGATCACTGATGAAATGACAGGTGCTTTTACCGAAGCAGGGTACGACGCATCTTATGCCAAAGTAACCATTTCAAACCGCCCGGATCTTTGCGAGTATCAGTGTAACGGAGCAATGGCAGCTGCCAAAGTATATAAGAAGGCACCCATTATGATTGCCAATGCAGTTGTTGAAAAACTGGAACAAAGTGAGGTCTTCGAAGAAGTAAATGCAGTAAATCCGGGGTTTATTAATTTAAAATTGAAAAAAGATTATCTGGCTGATTATCTGAGAGGAATGCAGGCGGATGAACATTTATCCATAGAGAAGACAAAGGAACCCAAGAAAATTATTATTGATTACGGCGGTCCCAATGTTGCAAAACCTCTTCATGTAGGCCATCTGCGTTCTGCGATTATCGGAGAAAGCATTAAACGTATGGGAAGATTTCTGGGACATGAGATGATCGGAGATGTACATCTGGGGGACTGGGGTCTTCAAATGGGACTTATCATAACAGAATTGAAAAAGAGAAAACCGGAACTGGTTTATTTTGATGAAAGTTATACCGGAGAATATCCTGCGGATGCGCCGTTTACCATTTCCGAACTGGAAGAAATTTATCCTGCGGCAAGTGCGTATTCCAAAGAACACCCGGAATACAAAGAAGAAGCGATGCAGGCAACTTATCTGCTTCAACAGGGACATCGGGGCTATCAGGGCATTTTAAAACATATTCTGGAGGTTTCCGTAACGGATTTAAAGAGAAATTATGAGCATTTAGATGTTCATTTTGATTTATGGAAAGGGGAGTCTGATGCCCAGCCTTATATTCCGGACATGGTTCAGTATATGAAAGACAATGGATATGCCCATCTGGATGACGGTGCGCTGGTAGTAGATGTGAAGGAAGAAACGGACACCAAAGAAATACCGCCATGTATGATTTTAAAATCAGATGGAGCTTCTCTTTATAATACCACCGATCTGGCTACGATTGTAGAGCGTATGAAGCTGTATCATCCGGATCATATTATTTATGTAGTGGACAAGCGTCAGGAACTATATTTTACACAGGTATTTCGCTGTGCAAGAAAGACAAAGCTTATCCAGGATGACACGGACCTGACTTTTGTAGGTTTTGGTACTATGAACGGCAAAGATGGCAAGCCTTTTAAGACCCGTGAAGGCGGCGTTATGAGACTGGAAAATCTGATTACCAGCATCAATGACGAGATGTTCCGCAAAATTACAGAAAATCACGAAATCGATCCGGAAGAGGCTAGAAAAACAGCGAAAATTGTTGGACTGTCCGCGGTGAAATACGGAGATTTATCCAACCAGGCTTCAAAGGATTATGTGTTTGATGTAGATCGATTTACTTCTTTTGAAGGAAATACAGGTCCCTATATTCTCTATACCATTGTCCGCATAAAATCAATTTTGAATAAATATCAGGAAAACGGCGGAAAATTAGGGGAGTATGCAATCGGGGATCCTGTGAGTGACAGTGAAAAAACTCTGATGCTGGAATTATCCAAATTTAACAATGTAATGGAAAATGCATTTGAGGAAATTGCACCTCATAAAATCTGTTCTTATATCTATGATCTGGCAAATGCGTTTAACCGCTTTTACCATGAGACTAAAATCTTGTCAGAACAGGATGAGAAACAAAAAGGAAGCTATATCCAGCTGCTTCTGCTGGCAAGGGATGTGCTGGAAAGCTGTATTGATGTCTTGGGATTTTCTGCGCCTGAGAGAATGTAATAATCAAGGTGTGTCTTTTGCGGCTTGATAAAAGATAAGAGGAAAGTGCAGTGGTTTTGTAATCTCAAAACTGCTGTACTTTTTAATTAAGGGAGAATTTCCTCATGATCCCAAAATAAAGTTATGTAAACTTTGTGCAAACTGCCACTGGACAAATTCATTTATTTGTAGTAGAATAACAAAATCTAATCGCGGTTCTATACCGCATCATGTAATTCGGTAACGTTTCGTTATATTTCCATTTTAGCAGTACAAATTGAATAAAGGAGATGAGGAAGACTGGAGATTGGGGCTTTAGTTGACGGCAAATACAGGATCTTAAAACCACTGGGGGCCGGAGGTGAGGGAAGTGTTTTTTTGGCGTTGAACGAAAATGCATATAAGTTTTGGGCGATAAAAATTGTGACGAAGAGCAGAGACAGCGGGGAACTGGAATTGTGGAAACATTTTTCACATCCCAATTTGCCGGAGGTTGTAGATGTAATCGTAACAGAAACTGAGATTCTGATTGTCATGGACTATATTGAGGGGAGGAATGCAGCAAAGATTTTAAAGGAGCAGGGGAAAGTAAAACCGCGCCAGGCTGTCATTTGGGGGATACAGATATGCAGGGTTTTGCATTATTTACATAGTCAGGATCCCCCTGTAGTCTATGGGGATTTGAAGCCAGAGAATATGATTTGCCGGCCTGACGGAAGTATGGTGTTGATTGATTTTGGCACAGTGTCCCCCTTTGTAAGAGGAAGAAGTTTTTCCGGAGGTCATTATGGAACTAAAGGGTATGCGGCGCCGGAGCAATATGACGGTGCCTGTATCGTGGACACCCGGGCAGATGTATATAGTCTAGGTGTTACTCTACTGCAATTTGTTACCGGAAAGCAGCCCTTTATTGGGGCTGGCAGGGAGGAAGAAATAGCGTGTCCCGAATACTATGGATTAAAAAAAATAATCTGCAGATGTCTCAAATCAGACAGAAGGCAGAGGTACTCAGGGATAGAATTCTGTGAAAGGGCGCTTAGGAGAATCTTGTGGCAGAGAAAAGCCAGGTTCTTTTTAATGATTGCGGCGCTTTTGGTTATATTTGCTGCAGGAATCCGGGTTAGACAGGGACAGGGCACGTTTATCCGGGAGCAGTCCTATGAATCATATCTAAAAGATGCAAAATTTAATATCTATGAAGAGCAGCTAAAAAACTGCCGGTCAGCAATATTCTTAAATCCCGTTCGGGAAGAAGCATACCAGCAACTAATTGAAATATTTTTGGAAGACGGATCAATGTCAGAAGAGGAAGATATCTTTTTAAGAAAAATGTTAAAAGAAAAGTCTGAGGGAGATACCAAAAGCCACGAAGAGGTATTGCGTACAGATGAAGAAGCATTTCTTCGGGTCTCTTATGAGATAGGTATGGCGTATTGGTATTATTTTGATGGAGATGGCGGAAAATCATATGCTGCCAGATGGTTTTTACATATAGCAGAGGCAGTGAAGAATACCGGGATTACAGAAAACCAGAGAAAAAGAGCGGCTGTATTAGCTAAGATGGGAGGGTATTATGGCAAAATCCGTACCCTGAGAGACGATACTCAAAACAGCTTCTATCTGGCATTTTGGAAGGATCTGATGGAGCTTTATGATATTCAGGAATCAGTTCCGGAGAGTGAAAAAATAGTTTTGCTGCTGTGGGAGGAAATTTCCGGACAGATCTATTATTTTGCAGATCGATTTTGCCGTGCAGGATTAGAGAGAGATGATTTAGATTCTGTATTGTTGGAAATTGAAGAAAAGGTGCTGAAGGAGGAAAGGTTTGGGGAAAGCAGAGAGTTAGTGGAATTAAAACAGGATATTTTAAAGAATATTGAACTGGCAATGGATAGCGTTGCGAGAATCTATAATAATTATAAAAAAGGAGGGAATGAATGAGATTTCTAAAAATAGGTTTTGTACTTAGCATGATTTTTCTGTTGCAGACTGGAACTAAAATGGAGGGGGTTATAAATCCAATTAATCACATGAAACTGGTGCAAAGCCAATCAGTAAGCAAAGGGGAAAACCAGCCGGAAAGCCAATCGGGAGGTAAATGGGGAAGCCGGTCGGAAAGCCAATCGGGATGCAGATGGGAGAGCCAGTCTGAAAGTCAATCAAGACGTAAATGTGAGGACCAGTCCGAAAGTCAATCAGTAAGCAATTGGGAAAAACAGTCCGAAAGTCAATTGGAATGTTTGTCGGAGAGCCAGTCCGACAGCGAGTCCGAAAGTCAATCGGAACTTCAAACCGAAACAGAAACCGAAACAGAAACAGACTCAGAATCCGAGCCACAAACAGAGTCAGAAACCGAAACCCAGACTGAGACGGAAACAGAAACTGAATTGCCGCGTGAGGTTATCGTGGAGAATATAAGGACGGTTTATCCGGGTGACAGCAGAGAATATGATGATACTAATGATGTGGAATTAAAAGCAGATGTGAGGGGGCTTCCGGCAGAGATGCAGGTTTTAATATCCGGTAAATCAGAGTACAGAAGAGTTGGTATCTGGAAAGTAGATGTTTCCTGTGAACTGACGGGCAAGGATGCTGAAAACTACAGGTTAAAAGTGGAGAAATCCAATATAAAAGTACATATTATTCCCAGAGTATTGAATATCCGGATTGCCCCAGGAAGAAAACCCTATTTTTCAGATAACAGTATGCAGCTGCTGGAGTTTGATGAGAGGAAGGATGAAATTGTAAAGGTAAGTGGGTTTATGAAAAATGGAAGACCGGTAAAAGAATATCCGAAAGGATTTCAAAAACCGGAAATCACTATAGATGAGCGGGTGTTAAAGCAAGACAGCCCCATGTATGAACAGGGATCACTTAAAAAATATGCCAGGGCATTGGTTGTGAAAAGGGATAAGAAAGGAAATATTACAGGCAATATAACGGACAACTATTGTTATAATCTGCTAAGAGATTCCCAGCTTTATCACCCCGGTAGTATTACGCTGGTGAAAACGAAGGTGAGTGAAACAGATGATTATCAGGTTATTCCGGAATCACAGGAAGGATATCTTAGAAATAACCATGGCAAAATAATTGTAAAAAAAGGGATGCGCCTTAAGATCGTGCCACACAAAAAGTCAGGATATAATCAGACAATTATAAGTAAGGAGCTAATGGAAGATGGTACTTTTTTCTTTGTACTGGAAAATAGAGATGAAGCAGGCACATTATTAGCACAGTCGGAAAAACAGACTGTAGCTTATGAAGTTGACGATTTACCCCCAGCCGGCTTGGGGATATTAGCAAACGAAAAAATACTTTCCGGCGGTATGAATGAAACAACGTTTTATCATAACAGTGTCTTGGTAAAATTTACGGGATATTCCGATAGCCAAGCCGGTATAAGATCTGTGATGTATTGGATTCGGGAGATTCAAGATGGAGATGTCCAGCCAATATCTGCAATTAAAGCAGGCTATGAAAACCAGAAAAATTTATGGAGATCAGGAACCAGCACGGAAGTAAAAAAAGAGGGAGCCTATCAGGTATTTGCCAGGGTGGAAGATCAGGTGGGAAATGCAGCTTACTTTGGAGGAAATACCATTGTAATTGATAAGACAACCCCAAGGATTACCGTAGAGGGCGTGACAGATCAGAGTGCAAATAATGGAAGTTTAAAGCTGCGTATCCTGTGTGAAGATAATTATTACTGGAAAGACAGCCTGGAAGCAACGCTCATCGGAGACAGAAACGGAGAAAAGAAGTTAAAGTACGAGAGAAAGAAAACAGATAAAGGGGAACAGTTAATCTTTGAAGCCATACCGGAGAAGAAGGAATGGGATGACTATTATGTACTTTACCTGTCAGCGGGAGATCAGGCGGGAAATATAGCAACACATGAGATTCATTTCTCGGTAAATCGATTTGGATCCGTCTATGGACTGGGAAAAGAAACCAGGAAACAAATAGATCATTATTACAGCAATAAAGCATTTGATGTAGAAATAAGGGAAATCAACCTGCACAGTTTAAAGGAGGCCCAGCTGACGGTTACACGAGATGGAGAACTGCGAATATTAAGCCCGGACAGAGATTACGCTGTGACAAAAACAGAAGGAAAGAACGGATATAAAGAGTACCGCTATCTGATACCAGCGAGATGTTTTGAAGATGAGGGGGCATACGCTGTTTCTTTAAATTCAAAAGATGAGGCAGGTAATGAAGGGGATCATAAACTTCAGAAAAAATATATCGAGTTTGTGATTGATAAGACTCCTCCATCTATCATGATTGCCGGTCTGGATGATAAATCATTCTATCCGGAAAAGGACAGATCAGTGGTGGTAGATTCCAGGGATAATACGGAGCTGAAGGAGCAGATGGTTTATCTGGATGGAGCCTTAATCAAAAGCAGTACGAATCAGGAAACTTCTTTTACGATTCTGCAGAAAGACCAGTGGCGGGAGATGGAGGTTTGGGCTGTGGATCAGGCAGGAAATGAAGCAAAAAGAAAGATCACTTTTTGCATCAGTAAATCAGAAAAGGGGATTCTTGCAATTCCAATGTCCCCGGAATATTTGAAAGAAAAGAATTACTTCACGAAAGGAGACCGTGATCAAGTGGACAAAGAGACTTTTACGATACCAGAGGTGATAAATGGAGAAAGGCAGATAGGAGAAGATAGAAATAGGGAGACTGAAGCTAATCAATTTGTGGAGAATGAGGAAAAAAGGGCTGATAAGAAAGGTGGTGCAGGGTATATTCCTTTTGGAATAAAAGCACTAATGGTAATGACCGGAGCTTGTATTGGAGTTTTTTCTTATACAAGATGGGGAAGAAGACGTTCAAAAGAATAGACTTTTTATGGATGGTATGCTATTATTTTCTTCAAGAGGTGAGAATAAAATGCATGACGAAAGAAAAAAGGTCGTTAAAAAGATACTAACGGCAGCTGGGGTTGTAGTCGGTACCTGTGCGATATCTGCAGGATCATTTTTTCTGGTAGATTCAGGACTGGCATTTTTAAATACAAAAATAGAAAAAAATAATGTTGCAGAAAAGACATCTGAGATGCAGCAAACGAATAGTGATAAGGAAACCGAGCTGATCACTAAAACCAAAGATTCTTTTATCGTACCGGAAAAAAAGAGTACGGAAAAAGAAACAGATAAGAAAACCGATGGGGATCAGACTGGTCAAGAGAATTCCGGCACCGGAAGTGAGAATACCGGAGGATCCCAAAGTGCTGGAAATTCGGACAATAATGGTGGCAGCAGTTCTTCCGGTAATAGTTCCAACGGTTCTGATTATAATGGAAATACAAATTATGATGGGAATTCAGATGCAAGCGGAGGAACAGACGGAAACGGAGATTCACAGAATGGAAATTGGGTAAATCCGCCTGCAAGTACCCCCCAGACGGAGGCGCCGCAAACGAATCCGCCCCAGCCGGATCCACCCCAGACAGAAGCCCCACAGACGAATCCGCCCCAGACAGATCCACCCCAGACGGAACCGCCGCAGACAGAGCCGCCCCAGACAGAGGCACCACCGGCAGCCTGGGATGATACCTATTTCTTCCCGGATACTGCAACGAGATATATAACGGAAAACGAACTGCATAATATGACTGACCGGGAAATTGCAATAGCCAGAAATGAAATCTTTGCGCGCCATGGCAGGAAATTTACGAAACAGGAATGGAATGATTACTTCAGTACAAAAACCTGGTACGTTCCTACTTATGATCCGGAAACTTTTGACTCTATGGACTTACTGAATGATTTTGAAAAGAAAAATCTGAAAGTAATTCTTGCTTATGAAGAAAAGAGATAGAGGAGGAAAAGTAATGGACAAGCAGCAGCAGTACAAATGGCGGAAGCATCGTAAGAATAAAAGAATACTTACAACCTGGTTTGTTTGTGCCGGTGTTTTATCAGCGGCAGGTGCATTTGTTTACCAGGGAACGTATGACAGCAATCCCCAGAAAAGTGCAGAGCGTTACATTAAAAATGAAAAAAATATTGATGAGTATACTTTGCAGTCCGGAGACCGCAATTTAAGTGAAGACGGGAAAATGGTAAGACTTTTAACTTTACTTATACGCCCAAAGACAGTAAAGATCCGGTAACAGGAACGATAGATCTGGTTCGCCAGGATAATAAGAGATATGGCATGTTTGAACGCTGGGTGTGCAATGACCATGTAGACGAGGCAAAGAATGTGAAGGTTACGGCACCGGTGGATTCCAAAGTTATGCTGGATCAAAAAGCATTGGAGAACAGTTTGGTGAAGGAAGATGAGAAACTGTCTGCAGGTGCAAAATCTTATGTAGTACCATATCTGGAGAAAAAGGAATACACATTGACGGTGTCAGGACTACCTTTTGAAAAATATGAAACGAAATGGAAGCCGGAGCAGGATGAAAGTTCCGTAGATGTCAGAGAGGAATGCAAGCTTAGTGAAAATGCAAAGACACAGATGCAGGAGCTTGGCAAGCAGGCGTTGAAGGAATTCTATTCGTCAGCAGTACAGAAGCAGACGGTACAGTCACTGGGAGCTGTTTTTGATAAAGTACAGGATAAAGAAACTTTATTGAAAACGGTTAGCGGGAATCTGTTCTCAGATCCTGCGCTGGTAATTGAACAGCTGGAATTTAGCGGGTTTAACAGTACCTATGGAGAGCCGTATTTTCCGGATGCGAAAGAAGAAAGTTACATTGGAATTGAAGTTAAGACAAAATATAATTGTAAATATACAGGAACCCGTATTACGGAAGGTGAAGATGGGGACACTGAAACAGAAGAATCCCAGTCTTATGCCAAAGAAGCGAAATTTTATTTTATTTATCAAGGTGGGAAATGTTATTTGAAATCAATGGAGTTACCTAATTTATTCTAAAAGAGAAACATTCATGTGGCTGGTATTTTAGATATTTTCAACTTCTGTTTAAAAATGTCCAATGGAGAACAGAACCCGAAGATGATAAAATACCAGCCATTATGTAATCATTCACAAGGCCGATTTATGTTTGGATCATGAACAGTCTCAGGAGAAAGGAACAAAAAATGCATAGAAAATTAGTAAAGTGTATGGGAGCAGCGTTGGCGATTGTGCTGTTAACAACCGGCTGTACGTTTTTGGACAGCAGCGGAAATACCAATAATGGAGAGGCTGTGACAGAAGCAGGTTCTGATTCAGCAGGTGGAAGTACTGGGAAGCAAAAGACGGAAAATGATAATCAAACGAATAAAGAAACGAGTAAAGAAACGAATAAAGAAATGAATAAAGGAACCAATAAAGAAACGAATAAAGAAACGAATAAAGAAACAAATAATGAAACCAATAAAGAACAGAATAAAGAAACAAATAAAGAACAGGGAAAGACAGGAGAAGAGCCCGGAAAAGATACAAAAACAGATCAGGGAACCGTACAAAATGAACGGGAAACATCGAACTCCCAGGAAACAAAAGCCCAGGGACCTGTTGTTGCCGTGGATGCAGGTCATCAGGGACCGGGACAGGATATGAGCCAAAAAGAAGCAAACGGTCCTGGTTCTGAGGTGATGAAGGCACGCCTCGCTACCGGTACCACAGGTAGTGTATCCGGTCTGGATGAATACGAATTGAATCTGGACGTTTCTTTAAAACTTCAGACTGAGCTGGAAAAACGAGGTTATCAGGTGGTAATGACAAGGACAACCCATGAAGTTGATCTTGGGAATATTGACAGGGCAACCATCGCCAATGAAGCGGGGGCAGATATTCTGGTACGCATACATGCAAATGGTTCGGAGGACAGCAGTGTTGCCGGTGCACTTACTATGGCACCCACACAGTCGAATCCTTATGTTGGAAGCATATCAGAGGAATGTATGCGTTTGTCTCAATGCCTGATTGACCGCTATTGTGAAGCCACAGGGCTGATTAACCGGGGAATTCTCGCAGAGGATGAGATGACGGGAATCAACTGGAGCCAGATACCGGTAACGATACTGGAAATGGGATTTATGACTAATCCGGGTGATGATGCATATATGGCGGATTCTGGGAACCAGGATGTGATGGTACAGGGAATTGCCAATGGTATCGATGACTATTTTGAAAGATAGGGGCGCGTTCATTTATGATATTTGATAATGTTGCAGGAGTACTGGTTCCGATATTGATTCATTTTCTGGCGTCGGCAGGAGTGGTAACGGTGTTCGGCAGCAGATTTGATTCCGCATTGCTGACAACGCTGGCGGCGCTGATTGTGCTTCCGGTAGTATATTTTTTATACTGGAAGGACGGGCAGCTTTATGGGCGGAAAAAGGACCGTCCTGACGCCATGCCGGCATGGACCTATCTGTTGATTATTGTGATGGCGGTCATCAGCAATCAGGTGCTGTCGTTTCTGATTAATCTTATAGAGGTTGACAGAGTATTCTCTAATGCAGCTCAGGAAGCATTGTTTGGAAGCGGGCTTTGGATACAGATTATTGGTGTGGGAATTCTGGTGCCGATAATGGAAGAGTATCTGTTTCGGGGGCTGGTGTACCAGCGGATAAAACGGTTTGTCAGATCGAAGAAAGCGGCAGTATGTCTGGGGGCTTTTATATTTGCAATCTATCATGGAAACATGATTCAGTTTTTATTTGCATTGCCAATGGCACTTCTGCTGATCTGGGTTTATGAAAAATGGGGAACGATTAAGGCGCCAATTGTATTTCATATCGCAGTTAATTTATCTTCCGTTCTATTCAGTGCATTTCTTTAACAGAAGGGTGAGGATGATTTTGGAGTTGTCAGACGTGTTCTGACATCCAAAATCGTCCTTTAATTTTATACACAATTAAAACAATAATGTTTTAAAAGGAAAATGAAGCAGGATTTATAAAAAAATATTTGGAAAAAAGATGGATGACAGCTTGACTAATGTTTTTACAGTGGCGGCAGAAATAAATTTACAATTACAATAATCAGACAATATAAAAAATGAAGCTAAATAGATGAATAATCAGACAATAAGTTAAAAATTAATGGTTTACAGATGAAAAAAATAGGTGTATATTATGTTCAGAGAAAAACGAGAGAAAGGAACGAAAATATGACGAGACAAAACCGAATATTGCGATCGGGGGGGAGCGGGCTGTACAGACAGACGTTTGAACACGATAACTGCGGCATAGGCGCCGTTGTGAATATCAAAGGTGTGAAAACCCATGAGACCGTAGAGAATGCATTGAAGATTGTAGAAAATTTAGAACATAGAGCTGGCAAAGATGCCGAAGGAAAAACAGGTGACGGTGTAGGAATCCTATTACAGATTTCTCACAGATTCTTTTCGAAGACCTGCAAATCCCTCGGCATCTTTTTAGGTTCTGAAAGAGAATATGGGATTGGCATGTTTTTCTTTCCCCAAGATGAATTAAAGAGAAACCAGGCGAAGAAGATGTTTGAGATCATTGTGGAAAAAGAGGGACTGGAACTTCTGGGGTGGAGAGAGGTGCCTACCGTTCCCGAGGTATTGGGACACAAAGCATTGGAATGTATGCCCTGCATTATGCAGGCATTTATCAAAAAGCCAAATGATGTAGAAAAGGGCCTGGATTTTGACAGAAGGCTTTATGTAGCCCGCCGGGTTTTTGAACAGAGTAATGATAATACCTATGTGGTATCCCTTTCCAGCAGAACCATTGTATATAAAGGGATGTTTCTGGTTGGGCAGCTTCGTACGTTCTTTGCCGATCTGCAGAGCCCGGACTATGAATCGGCTATTGCAACCGTGCATTCCAGATTCAGCACCAACACTAATCCCAGCTGGCAGCGGGCGCATCCAAACCGCTTTATTGTGCACAATGGTGAAATCAATACCATCAGAGGCAATGCGGATAAAATGCTGGCGAGGGAAGAGACAATGATTTCCCCTCATTTACAGGATGAATTACATAAGGTTCTTCCTGTTGTAAATACCCAGGGATCTGATTCTGCAATGCTTGATAATACGCTGGAGTTCCTTGTTATGAGCGGAATGGATTTGCCGCTGGCTGTTATGATTATGATCCCGGAGCCATGGGATAATAACCGCAATATGACCCAGTCAAAGAAGGATTTCTATCAGTACTATGCGACGATGATGGAACCCTGGGACGGACCGGCATCGATTCTTTTCAGTGACGGGGATATTATGGGGGCAGTGTTGGACCGCAATGGACTTCGGCCTTCCAGGTACTATATTACAGATGATGGATATATGATTTTATCTTCTGAGGTTGGGGTACTGGATATAGACCCGGCGAAAATTGTTTTAAAAGAAAGGCTTCATCCCGGTAAAATGCTGCTGGTAGATACCGTTAAGGGAGAAGTGGTGGATGATGATACCTTAAAAGAGCGCTATGCGAAAAGCCAGCCTTACGGGGAGTGGATAGACAGTTATCTGGTACAGCTGCGGGATCTTAAGATTCCTAATACAAGGGCACATGAGTACCAGCCGGAAGAACTGGCAAGACTCCAGAAAGCATTTGGCTATACCTATGAGGAGTACCGCACCTCCATCCGCAATATGGCGTTAAATGGAGCGGAAGGAATCGGAGCCATGGGTGTGGATACGCCGATTGCAGTGTTATCAGAAGAACACCAGCCGTTGTTTAATTATTTTAAACAACTTTTTGCCCAGGTTACCAATCCACCCATTGATGCCATTCGTGAGGAAGTGGTAACATCCACCACTGTTTATGTGGGAAAGGATGGAAATCTGTTAAAAGAACAGGCTGCAAACTGCCAGGTGCTTAAAGTTCAAAATCCCATTTTAACCAATACGGATATGATGAAGATCAAAAGCATGAAGGTAGACGGTTTTCAGACGGCGGAAGTTCCTATCACTTATTATAAAAGCACCAGTATTGTCAGGGCGATTGAACGCCTATTTGTAGAAGTGGATAAGGCGCACCGGGACGGTGCCAACATTCTGGTTCTGACAGATCGAGGTGTAGATGAAAACCACGTGCCCATCCCTTCCCTGCTTGCGGTATCTGCAGTGCACCAGCATTTGGTGAAGACGAAAAAAAGAAACTCACTGGCGATTGTATTGGAATCGGGAGAGCCAAGAGAGGTACATCACTTTGCCACACTTTTGGGGTATGGAGCCTGTGCGGTTAATCCATACCTGGCATTGGAGACAATCCGCCAGCTGATTGACAGCGAGATGCTTGACAAAGATTATTATGCGGCGGTAGATGATTACAATAATGCGGTATTGCATGGTATTGTAAAAATTGCTTCTAAAATGGGAATTTCCACAATTCAATCCTATCAGGGATCACAGATTTTTGAAGCAGTAGGTATTGACCCGGATGTTGTGGAGAAATATTTTACCAATACGGTGAGCAGAATCGGTGGTATTAATCTGGAGGATATAGCCGGTGATATGGACGCACTGCACTCTGCGGCATTTGATCCCCTGGGCCTTGGGGTAGATCTGACGCTGGACAGTATTGGAAGACATAAAATGAGAAGCCAGGGAGAAGAGCACCGTTATAATCCCAAGACCATTCATCTGCTTCAGGAATCTACAAAACAGGGCAGCTACGAATTATTTAAACAGTATACAGAGATGGTGGATAAGGAAGAAACGGGATATCTGAGAAGTCTTTTAGATTTCCGCTATCCGGAAAAAGGCGTACCAATAGAAGAAGTGGAAAGTGTGGATTCCATTGTTCAGAGATTCAAGACCGGAGCGATGTCTTACGGATCCATATCCCAGGAAGCACATGAGACGCTGGCTATTGCCATGAACCGGCTTCATGGAAAATCCAACAGCGGTGAAGGTGGAGAAAGTGATGAACGTTTGAAAACGGGGAAAGACGGTATAAACCGCTGTTCCGCTATCAAGCAGGTTGCCAGCGGACGATTTGGAGTCACCAGCAAATACCTGGTAAGTGCAAAAGAAATCCAGATTAAGATGGCACAGGGTGCAAAACCAGGAGAAGGCGGACATCTGCCCGGGCAGAAAGTCTATCCCTGGGTTGCGAAGACCAGACATTCCACACCAGGGGTCAGCCTGATTTCACCGCCGCCCCATCATGATATCTATTCTATTGAAGATTTGGCACAGCTGATCTATGATTGCAAAAATGCCAATAAGGAAGCCCGGATTTCTGTAAAGCTGGTGGCGGAAGCCGGGGTAGGTACCGTTGCCGCAGGTGTGGCTAAAGCAGGTGCCCAAGTAATACTCATCTCCGGATATGATGGAGGAACCGGTGCAGCACCGAGAAGTTCTATTCTGGGTGCCGGACTGCCCTGGGAACTGGGGTTAGCAGAGACCCATCAGACATTGATTATGAACGGCCTGCGCAATAAAGTAGTGATTGAAACAGACGGTAAACTGATGAGCGGAAGGGATGTGGCAATTGCCGCACTATTAGGTGCAGAAGAATATGGATTTGCAACCGCCCCTCTGGTTACGATGGGATGCGTTATGATGCGGGTGTGCAACCTGGATACCTGTCCGGTAGGAGTGGCAACCCAGAATCCGGAGCTTCGTAAGCGGTTCCGGGGAAAACCGGAATATGTCATGAATTTTATGAAATTTATCGCAGAAGAGCTGCGTGAATATATGGCTAAACTGGGGGTTTGCACCATTGATGAACTGGTTGGAAGGTCGGATTTATTAAAACGAAAAGCTGACATTGCTAATAAAAAAGCTTCCAGAGTAGACTTGAGCGCAATTATTAACAACCCATTTGCAAAAGAAGGGATGAAAGTGACTTTTGATCCGGTACAGGTTTATAATTTTGAACTTGAGAAAACAGCGGATGAGAAAATTTTGGTGAAGAAATTAAAAGGGGCATTGTCTAATCGGCAGAAAAGAAGCATCGAGGTAGATGTTATGAATACGGACCGCTCTTTTGGAACGATATTTGGTTCTGAAATCACGAAAATGTATCCGGACGGGCTGGAAGAGGACACTTACACCGTGAAATGTAACGGTGCCGGGGGACAGAGTTTCGGAGCTTTTATTCCAAAGGGGCTTACTCTGGAACTGGTAGGTGACAGCAACGATTATTTTGGCAAAGGTCTGTCCGGCGGAAAGCTGATTGTTTATCCTCCCAAATCTGCAAAATACAAACAAGATGAAAATATTATTATCGGAAATGTTGCCCTCTATGGAGCAACCAGTGGAAAGGCATATATAAATGGCGTGGCAGGGGAACGTTTCTGCGTGCGTAATTCCGGTGCCAATGCGGTAGTGGAGGGCGTGGGCGACCATGGCTGTGAATACATGACAGGAGGACGGGTGGTGATCCTTGGCAGTACCGGTAAGAACTTTGCGGCAGGCATGAGCGGCGGAATCGCTTATGTACTGGATGAGAACAGTGACCTCTATCGGAAGCTGAACAAAGAGATGGTATCTATTGATAAGATTACATCCAAATATGATGTCCTTGAACTGAAGGAAATGATCAAAGAACATGCAGCTTACACCAATTCGGAAAAAGGAAAGAAAATTTTGGAGCATTTTGAAGAATATCTCCCTAAATTTAAAAAGATTATTCCAAAAGATTATAACCGGATGCTGATGAAAATTGTCCAAATGGAAGAAAAAGGACTGAGCAGCGAACAGGCGCAGATTGAAGCATTTTATGCGAATACGAGAGGATAATGGCCACCGGCGGATAGATGCCGGTTGGAGATGGGAGGAAATTAAATGGGAAAACCAACAGGATTTTTAGATTTTAACAGAGAGACCAGCGTGACAATACGTCCAAAAGTCCGAATTAAGAATTTCAGCGAGTTCCACATTCCCTTATCCAGGGAAAAGCAGCGGCTTCAGGGAGCCAGATGTATGGCATGTGGTGTGCCGTTCTGCCAGTCCGGCATGATGATCGGAGGAATGGCATCGGGCTGTCCATTGCAGAACCTGATTCCGGAATGGAACGATCTGGTGTATAACGGAAGCTGGGAACAAGCATATCACAGACTGGCGAAAACCAATTGTTTCCCGGAGTTTACCGCCAGGGTATGTCCGGCACTGTGTGAAGCAGCATGTACCTGCAACTTAAATGGAGAACCGGTAGCCACGAAAGAAAATGAATGGGCAATTATTGAAAATGCATTTGAGATGGGATTGGTGGTTCCAAATCCACCCAAAGTCAGAACCGGAAAAAAGGTTGCAGTCGTGGGAAGCGGACCAGCCGGACTTGCAGCAGCTGTGCAGCTTAACAAAAGAGGACACAAGGTGACGGTCTTTGAAAGAAATGACCGGGTTGGAGGACTTCTTCGATATGGCATACCCAATATGAAGCTGGAAAAGTCCATAATAGATAGAAGAATTGCGATTATGGAAGCAGAGGGAATCACATTTATTACCAATACGAATATAGGTGAAGATATCAAGGCAAATGGACTGCTAAAAGATTTTGACCGTGTAATTCTGGCTTGTGGTGCATCCAATCCCAGGGACATCAGTGTTCCGGGCAGGGAGTCAAAGGGAATCTATTTTGCGGTAGATTTCCTGAAAGCTGCCACTAAGAGCCTGCTGGATTCCAATTTTGCTGATCAGAAATTTATTTCTGCCAAAGGAAAGAAGGTCATGGTAATCGGTGGCGGGGATACCGGTAACGACTGTGTTGGGACTGCAATACGTCTGGGCGCGGCGTCTGTAATCCAGCTTGAAATGATGCCAAAGGCACCGGATACACGTACAGCTGATAATCCGTGGCCCGAATGGCCCAAAATATGTAAAACAGATTATGGCCAGGAAGAAGCAATTGAGGTCTTTGGACACGATCCCCGCGTATACCAGACAACCGTCTCAGAATTTATTGCAAATAAAAAGGGCGAGGTCAGTCACGCTAAAATTATGAAGCTGGAAAGTAAAAAGGATGAAAAAACAGGGCGCATGATGATGGTTCCCACCACGGAAAACCAGGAGACAGTCAATGTGGATCTGGTACTGATTGCGGCAGGTTTCTTAGGAGCACAAAAATATGTTACGGATGCCTTTAAAGTAGAATTGGACACAAGAACCAATGTGGCAACCCAGCCCGGACAGTATCAGACTTCCGTAAAGCATGTATTTACGGCGGGAGATATGCACAGAGGGCAGTCGCTGGTAGTCTGGGCGATCCGTGAGGGCAGAGAAGCGGCAAGGGTTGTGGATGAATCTTTGATGGGGTATACGAATTTGTGATTTGATAGGATTTATTTTGAATATAATCAGTTATAATATGGCGGAGTTATGGATGGACACGACCGCTAAAATAGAAACCATTTGTGATTGTTCAATATCTGGGGTATAATAAGTGAAATAGGATGTTTAGGGAGGTAAAATTCATGGATTATAAACCATTGCCTATCGGAATTGATGACTTTAAAAGCCTGATATTGAATGATTACTATTATGTGGACAAAAGCCTGTTTATAAAAGAATTATTAGATTATAAAGGGATGGTTAACCTCTTTTCACGACCAAGAAGATTTGGTAAAACTTTAAACTTAAGTATGCTGAGATATTTTTTTGAAAAGACACCAGAGCCTTCGTATGAATTGTTTCATGGCTTGGCTATTATGAATGAAGGAAACAAATATACATCCTGCATGGGAAAATATCCAGTTATCAGTTTATCGCTTAAAAGCGGGAAACAACCTTCGTTTGATATGGCGGTGGAAAGCATTAAGGATGAAATAATAGGAGAATATAATCGACATAATGATGTAGTTGAAAGTTCAAAAATCCTGGAAAATGAAAAAAAGAGATTTAAAGAAATCCAAAATAATGAAGCAACTCCTGTTCAATTTGCAAAGGCATTAAAATTTTTATCGGACTGTCTGTTTAAAGTTTATGAAGAAAAGGTAATAATATTAATTGATGAATATGATGTTCCTTTAGAAAATGCATATTTCTGTGGATTTTATCAGGAAATGATTGAATTTATACGCTCCTTGTTTGAATCAGCATTGAAAACGAATTTATCTTTGGAGTTTGCGGTAGTCACTGGCTGCCTTTGGATATCAAAAGAAAGTATATTTACAGGATTAAATAATTTGAAGATACTATCCATTACGGACAGCAGATATTCAGAACATTTCGGATTTACAGAATATGAAGTTGCACAGATGTTGGAGTATTATAGATGCTCCCGGCAGATGGCTACGATAAAAAAATGGTATGATGGATATAGATTTGGTTTTACCGATGTTTTTAATCCCTGGAGTGTTTTAAACTATACGGATCGTTACAGAGCAGATAAAGATGCTCTGCCTCAGCCATATTGGTCGAATACCAGTTCAAACAGCATCGTGAAAATACTGATTGAAAAAGCAGATATGAATGCTAAACAGGAAATTGAAGAATTAATAGATGGCGGCAGTATTATAAAATTGATACACGAAGACAGTACCTACGAGGATATCAATAAGTCTCAAGATAATCTATGGAACTTTCTATTTTTTACTGGATATCTGAAAAAGGTAAATGAGCAGATGCTTGGGGACGAACGGTATTTAACCATGGCTATTCCAAATATAGAAGTAAAAACGGTATACAAATCTAAAATTTTAGAGTGGTTTGAAAATAAGGTAGAGGAGAAAGACCTTTCGAATTTATATTCTGCTTTACTGGCAGGAGATCATGAGAGTCTGGAAAAGCAAATCACGATTCTATTGCGGGAAAGTATTAGTTTTTATGATAATGCAGAATTATTCTATCATGGCTTCTTAGTTGGAGTGCTGGGAAGACTGAATGATTTTATAGTAGACTCCAACAGAGAATCCGGAGATGGACGCTACGATATAAAAATTCGCAGTTTAGATGTTGAGAAGCCAGTGATTATTTTGGAATTGAAAGTTGCGGATTGCTTTATGAATATGGAAAAATGTGCTGCTGCAGCCCTTGATCAAATCTCCAGAATGCACGATGGAGAAGAGTTGACTAAGGATGGATACACGAGCCTGATCTGTTATGGAATTGCCTTCTATAAGAAAAATTGTAAGGTTCTAAAAGCAGAAAAAGAATTGCCCTATAGCCAATGAAAATGATTTATATATAATATTATAAAAGGCCATAAAGGATTGAGCCGACCTCCCAATTGTTAGATTTTTAGGTCTAACTTATGGGGGGCTGCTCAATCTTCCTTTATGGCCTTTTCACATTGCCCCAACAGATATTTAGTTATTGTACAACAGCTGTTTTTTTTATTTTACGCAGCATTCCGGTTACGATTACCATCACGATTGGGAATATCATGGCAAACAGAAGTCCGCTCTTTAAGCTGTCATTAGCCAGATTGGAGACGACACCTACCAGGCCGGGACCGGCTGCACAGCCGATATCGCCGCCCAGTGCCAAAAGTGCAAATAAAGCGGTTCCGCCCTGTGGACAGTACTGGCAGGAGAGACTGAATGTTCCGGGCCACATGATTCCCACCGATAACCCGCACAGTCCGCAGCCAACCAGAGACAGCAGCGGATAGGGGGAAAGCGTGGCAAGCAGATAACTGATAATGCACAGGAACCCGCTGGCAATGATAAACTTTTTCAGCTTGATTCTGGCACCGAATTTTCCATAAAAGACACGGGAAACACCCATTAATACGGCAAAAGCGCAGGGACCCAGCAGATCCCCTAAAGTCTTGGATACTTTCAGCCCTGATTCTGCAAACAGAGAAGCCCACTGTGACATCGCCTGTTCCGAAGCACCGGAGCAGATCATCAATATGAGAAACATCCAGAAGAGCTTCATGGAGAACAGCTTTCGAATCGGCATGGATTCAGCCTCGGTTTCCACGGTATGTAAGGGTACTTTGCTGAAGAAAAAGGCATTAAAACAAGGAATAATTGCCCAGAATACAGTCAGCAGATACCATTTACTGATTCCCACCGTGACAAAATACAGGGTAGAAATAAGGACGACACTTACATGCCCCCAGCAATAAAAGGAATGCAGCAGGCTCATAGCGGATGCCTTCTCGTCACCGGGCAGTGATTCTACAATCGGGCTGATTAATACTTCAATCAGACCTCCGCCGATGGCGTTAATCAATACAGCAACGATCAACCCGGCATAGGCATTTGAGAATAGAAAAGGAAAAACGCCCATTCCAACAAGTCCTACCGTACAGCATACATGTGCGGCAACCGTACAGATACGGTAACCAATTTTGTCAACATATTTGGCAGCCAGGATATCCACGAACATCTGCATAGCAAAATTAATGGAAATTAACAGACCGATTTTCTCCAGGGATATGGAGAACTGTGACTGGAACGTGACAAACAAAAGCGGTGCCAGGTTGTTGACGATAGCCTGCGTAATATAACCGAGATAACAGGCATTTCGTGTGTGTTTAAAATGAAGTGACATGACTTCCTCCCCAAGTAGTATAAAATTTTTTGCCCTTTATCTAGGCAATTTGATAGCATTATATCATTGTAAATGAAAAAAGGAAATCTTTATTTTGGAAAAAATGTGGAAAGTTTTCTAGAGCGAACGCTTTAAATGAGTTCTATTAAATGCATTATATTTGGGTTTTGCTGAGTAAGACGCTTTGTATAAGACAGGTTGTGTACGGAAAGATGGGCGTGGGAAACTGGTATGGACTCCGTCAGCTGGCCGCAGAACTGGTATTTTCTAACCTTTCCGAAGCGCTTTTTGGCGGCACGCGGGCATTCACCGAGAAATCCTGATGCATTTCTCGGTTCAGTGCCCGCTTAGTATCCGATGGGAGCCAGTCGAATACTATCCGCCAAAAAACACTCCGAAAAGGTAAGTAAATACTCAGCTCTGCTCTACGCTTCCTCCGCCCATACCAGTTTCCCACGCCCATCTTTCCGAGATTCAGGTTATTGCCACAAAGCTGGTTTTCTCAGCATGGTGGGACCCCTGGGCTGTGGCTGGCTGTTTTTTATTGGATGCAGCGTAGTATGTTCCGGCGGTTTATGCGTAAAAAAGATGAACGTCTAACACTTTTTCTATTTACAGAATGAAAACTAATCACGGTTTCAAAATCAGTTGCTTTACATCAGTTGCTATACATCAGTTGCTTTACGCCAATAACGTCCAGCATGCCACAACCCCAGGGTCCCACCATTCTGAGAAAACCAGCTTTGTATCAACGAATGCTAACTCGGAAAGAGAAGGGGGCGGACCAGGAGAGGGGTTTGGAAGGCGTATAGCAGATCTGTGCATTTACTTACCTTACCGGAGTGTTTTTTGGCGGATAGTATTCGACTGGCTCCCATCGGATACTAAGCGGGCACTGAGCTGCGAAATGCATCAGGATTTCGGAGCGAATGCCCGCGTGCCGCCAAAAAGCGCTTCGGGAAGGTTAGAAAATGCCAGTTCTGCGTTGAGCCTTCCAAACCCCTCTCCTGGTCCGCCCCCTTCTCTTTCCGTACACCACCTCCATCTACAAAGCGTCTTTACTCAGCAAAACCCAAATTTAGTGTTTTATAACAGCATGTCCTCACTATGTTCCTACTAAGTAAAGACTTCGTAGTATATCTGCAACCTGCAATTGTACGTTGTAGTACTAGGGAAGTATTTTTATATAATTCCGAAACTGTTACATCATAAAATTTATGACATATGATAAATTTTTGGACTTATGGGAAGAGGGATTTCAATGTTAAAATGATCCTGTAATTAAGAAACAGACGTACACCTGATGCAGATATCAGGTACTTAAGAAAAATTCTCAAATAGTTACACAAAAGTACAGTTTATGGAAAAGGAGAGATTGGATATGAAAAAGAAATTATTGAGTTTATTTATGGCTGCATGTATGGTTTTACCGCTGGCTGCATGCGGCGGGCAGAAAGCAGATGAAACGAAAGGGGCAGACACTTCTGCAGCACAGGGGGAGACAAAGGCCGTGGAGACATCCGGGAAAACGGAAGCAGACAGTAAGGCAGCTTCCGAGGCTTCGGCAGATGGAAAAGAAATTACCCTCACCGTAATGCATGGAAGACCGGACCCCACCGATACCCTGCATCAATATTATCTGGATGTTCAGAAGCGCTATGAAGAGAAATATCCCAATGTTAAAGTAGAGTATGAAGTCTATGATAATGAAACCTATAAGAAAAAGCTGCAGATCTACGGCTCTACCAAGAGTATGCCGGATGTATTCTTCGTATGGTCCAATCCATCTGAGTTTTTACCTTATGTAAATGCTGGCCTGGCTGCAGAATTAAATCCCGAGGACTTTAAGGATTTTAACTTTACACCGGGGGCACTGGAAGGAGCAACCGTTGACGGAAAATTACTGGGGCTGCCGGAACTGATTGATTACTGGTATCTCTATGTAAACAAAAAAATATTCGAAGACAATAATATTAAAATCCCCACTACCATGAGTGAATTAAAGACAGCGGTTACCGAGTTAAACAAGGCAGGCATCGCACCGATTTCCATGAATGGAAAAGATCTGTGGAACCAGTCGGTTATGTTTAACGACATACTGTTCCGCTATACAGGTGGCGATCCGAATCCCATTTGGGATGCAGCTTCCCAGAAGACAAAATTTGCAGAGACTAAAGAATTTACCGAAGCAGCAGACATGTACAAGGAACTGGTAGATATGGGATTATTCCAAAACAGCTGGACATCCGATGATGAAGCTACATCCAAGAACCTGTTTGTACAGGGAAAAGCAGCGATGTGGTATACAGGAACCTGGAATAATGCCATTGCCACATCAGAAGATACACCACAGGAACTGCGTGACAATGTTGCCATCATTCCGTTCCCGTCTGTGGATGGCAAGGATACCAGTGATTGTCTGATGGGACGTGAAGGAGTCAGTATGATGGTTGCAGAAAATTCGGAATATAAACCGGAGGCAGTTAATTATCTGAAAGAATTTTTTGATCCTGATTTTTATCCGAAGGCATGCTGGGAAAATGGAATCGGTATTCCAATGCAGAAGTTTGACCAGTTCGTAAAAGATACAGATGCAGATCTGTTAAAAGAAGCCGCGAAATCAATAAGCGGAGCTAAAGCTGTGGCAAGCCACCCATATGCGTTCCGGCTGAATGCAGTGTTTGAACAGGAGTGTAAGGATCTGACTATGGCGTTCCTCTTAGGACAGAAAACAACAGATGAATTCTGGAAGGCTACCGACGAAGCAGCAGCAGCAAACCAGGTAAAATAAAGTTCCGGAAGTAATCAGACAGGAGTCAATATGAATTCAAAAAAGAAAAAAATATTAAAAAAATATCTGACGGTGACAATCATACTGATCCCCGGACTTCTATTCTTCGTAGGAGGAATTCTATATCCGCTGTTTCGCAGTATTAAAATGTCCATGTACAGCGCCACGGGATTAGATGTGGGAACTTTTGTGGGACTGCAGAATTACAAAGATTTAATGGGGGATGAAGTATTTTGGATATCTGTCCGAAATGCAGTCCTCCTGGCACTGGGATATATTTTTATCTCACATCCCATTGCAATTGTGGTAGCATGGAATATCCGCAAGCTTTCGCCAAAGGTGGAAAAAGTGTTCCGGACGCTGCTTTTCGTACCTGCGGTTATCAATATCGTTGTACTGGTGAAAATATGGGTTTTTATGTACAACCCGGATTTTGGAGTTATCAATACCATATTGAGAACACTTGGGCTGGATGGGCTTACCAGGAACTGGCTGAACGACCCGGCGACAGCACTTCCAGCAGTCATGATTATGGCGATCTGGATCGGATGGAGCTGGAGTTTTCTTTATGACTATGTTGCAATTAAGAGCTTACCAGAAGATGTCTTTGAAGCTGCAAGAGTCGATGGGGCAAGCGGATTTTTCCTGCACTTTCGGATCACCCTTCCCATGCTGCTCCCGGTTATCAGCGTGTTCTTCGCCACAGCAATTATCAATGCCTTTAAGACCATGGAGATTGTAATGCTTTCCACAGACGGAGGGCCGTTAAATGTAACACAGTTTGTAGCAAACTATATGTACCTGAGGGGGTTCAGGACTTTCCAGCTGGGTTATGCCAATGCCATCAGTGTCATATTTGCTGTAATGTGTATTCTGGTAACTATTGTATTTTTCCGCTTTACGAAGCAGGATATCGCAGATTAGGGGGACTCTGATGAAACAGAAAAAAGTATATACAAGAATCGTATTCATTGTATTTATCATCATCGCGTTATTCCAGGTGTATCCGCTGATCTATTTGTTTGATTTCTCACTTTTGCAGAATAATGACTTTTATGTATCGGGAATTTTTAAAATACCAGATCCTCCTCAGTGGATTAATTATGCAAAAGCCTGGATAACCGGAAATGTGCCGAAATTCATGTTTAACAGCCTGGTAGTCTGCGTGGTTTCCATTGCAGCAACTCTGTTTCTGGTACTGACCATGTCCTACATATTTGTGAAAATGGAATGGAGGGGGCGGAAGTTCTTCTTCTGGATGATGCTTCTTGGCATGATGATACCGCCCCATACCACTTTAATCGCCAATTATTCCCTCTATGAGACCATGGGCATCCGGGACACTTATTTTTCAATGATCATCCCTTACATCGCATTTAACGTTCCTTTTGGGCTGTTTCTCATGGCTGGGTATTTAAAAACGATCCCCACTTCCATGATTGAATCCGCACAGATTGACGGCTGCGGCGTTTTCAAAACTATTTTTGCCATTATCGGTCCGCTTACAAAGCCGGCATTGTCCAGCATTGGAATTACAACGTTTATTAACTGCTGGAATGAATATGTAATGGCATCCACCTTTTTAAGTAAAGATACCTATAAGACACTGCCCCTTTCAATTACAAAATTTACATCGGAGCACGGGGCCGATCTGGCAGCACAGTTTGCAGTCATGGCTATTGTAGCAATTCCGGCTATTCTGATATATTTTCTGTTCAGTGAGAAAATTACGGAAGGAATTATGGCTGGTGCTGTGAAAGGATGATTTTACAATGATTAGACAGGGAAGGATAAAAACATGATTTATGAAAAGGAATATACAAATCAGATTTCATTTCCTCTGGGAGGAATTGGTACCGGAAGCATAGGGCTTTCCGGTACCGGGAGGCTGATCGACTGGGAAATATTCGGCAGGCCCAATAAACAAAGTTATAACGGATATTCTCATTTTGCAATCAAAGTCGAAAAAGACGGCAGAGTTTTGGATACACGAATTTTAAATGCCGATCTGGCACCTCATTATATAGGAGGCGTTAAGACAGAAAATATTCACAGCGGTTTTGGGTTTGGTCCGGATCAGATCACCATGGCAGGTTTTCCACATTTTAAAGAAGTCCGGTTTGAGGGTGAATTCCCGGTTGCGTGTCTTACGTATAGAGATGAACACTTCCCATCAGAAGTTAAACTTACGGCATTTAACCCCATGATTCCGTCTGATGCCTGGAACTCTTCTGTTCCCGCCGCATTTTTTGAGTTCGAAATTGGAAACCCTACAGAAGATGATCTGGATTATATGCTGGCATTTTCCGTTTCTAATCCTACAGGAACGAAAAAGGTCTGCCACCGTTATGAAGAAAAAGATGGCAGAAGCTATTTGAAGTTAGACTGCGGGGAATATGACAAAGAGGATTACCATTTCGGAAATCTATGCATTTCCACAGACTGTGAAGACACCAGCTTTCAGGAATATTGGTATCGGGGAGGCTGGAGCGACGGTGTGGAAATGTACTGGAATGATCTGACAGGCAGCGGAAAATTGAAGAACAGAAGATATGAAGCCGATTATATGGTAAACCAGCAGGTGGTGCATGACGTGGGAACCCTGGCAGCACACGTACATATTCCGGCTGGTAAAGCAAAGAAAATCAGGTTTGTGCTCTCTTGGTACTATCCCAATATTGTGAAAAGCTGGGAAGTAAAATATCATCCCGAAAAGCGGATGGAAGATATGCCGGTATGGAGAAACTATTATGCTTCCATGTTCCCATCTTCCCGTGCATGCGCAGATTATGCCATGAAAAATTTTGATAGTTTACAAAATCGTACACTGCTGTTTAAAAATACCTTATTTCGGTCCAGCCTGCCAAAAGAAGAGCTGGATGCGGTGGCATCCAACTTGTCTACGCTAAAGTCAGCAGCGGTACTGCGTTTGACAGATGGCTCTTTTTATGGGTTTGAAGGATGTATTGAGGATGCCGGATGCTGTGAGGGATCCTGCCAGCATGTTTGGAATTATGCCTATGCCCTGCCGTTTCTGTTCCCGGGACTGGAGCGGAGTATGCGTGATCTGGAGTTAAAATACAGTATGGCGGCAGACGGGCGTATGGGATTCAGACTCCAGCTGCCTCTTGGAACACCACCAGCAGATTTCCGTGCCTGTGTAGACGGACAAATGGGATTTGTTATAAAAGTATATCGGGAGTGGAAGATATCCGGTGATGATAAATGGCTGAAAGAAAACTGGACAGGGGTGAAAAAAGCCCTGGAGTATGCCTGGAGCGATAGCAATGAAGATCTGTGGGATGAGGGATGCAGCGGAGTGCTCAGAGGCAGACAGCATCACACTCTGGATATGGAACTGTTTGGAGCCAATTCCTGGCTGCAGGGATTTTACCTGTGTGCATTAAAAGCTGCAAGTGCTATGGCAAAATATCTGGGAGATTCCAAAAAAGCAGAGCTTTACCGGGAAATCTTTGTAAAAGGAAAAGAATGGACAGACCGCCATTTGTTCAACGGGGGGTACTATTGCCAGGATATTGTACTTTCAGACCAGTCCGTGCTGGAGCCATTTAAGGATCAGGCCTGCCTGTTTGGGGATGGTACCATGGATATCTACTGGAATGAAGAAAACGGGGAAATCAAATACCAGATTGGGGAAGGCTGTATGATCGATCAGGTCATTGGACAGTGGCATGCCAATAACTGCGGATTGGGAGAAATCTTCATGGAAGAGCAGACGAAAAAATCCCTGGAGAGCATATACCGTCATAACTATCACAAATCCATGAGAGAGATTGCCAATCCCTGGAGGCTTTATAATCTGAATGATGAAGGCGGAACCATGATCTGCACCTGGCCGCAGGGAAAGAAAAGACCTGCCATCCCACTGACTTATAACAGCGAAACCATGCACGGATACGAGTATCAATTCGCCTGCCATCTGGCACAGATGGGAATGTGGGAGGAGAGCCATGAGGTAGTAAAAGCAGTCCGGGATAAATACGATGGCTGCAAAAGAAACCCCTACAATGAGATCGAGTGCGGAAGTAATTATGCGAGAAGCATGGCAAGCTATGGACTGCTTCTGGCATATGGAGGTTTTTGCTATGATATGACAAAAGGGATGATTGGCTTTTATCCCAGAACGGATGTGGATCAATTCGAAACCTTTTGGAGCCTGGACGGAGCCTGGGGAAGATTTTACTGTAAAGGGAGTGAAATGGAATTCCAGGTTTTAGAAGGCAGTATCCGGATAAAGGAGTTTCACTGGGGATGGCTTCAGGGAAAACTGGCGGACCGGTGCAGTGCCGGTGACTGGAGGCAGGAAGGTGAGATATTATACCTGGATGTTACGCTTTATGAGGGTGAACAGATTTCGCTTAGCTGCAAGGATTGATATAAAGCAATGTCACAACGGGTCTGGGCAACGCCGGCAAAAGAGTAATGTCACAACATGGCTGACACAATACAGATTGACAAAAAGGAAGACAAGGCGCTTACATGAAACGCCTGTCTTCCTTTTTATTAATCATCAATCAGTTTTACCCTCCGGTAATCGGTGGGAGTGAAGCCGGTCATCTTTTTAAATACATGATTAAAATAACGGTAATTCTGATAACCTACCAATTCCGCAATATCTACCACACGCATGCCTGGGTTATTCAACAGTTCGCAGGCTTTTTCAATGCGTACTTTGGTGAGGTAGACGGAAAAATTCATGCCCAGATGCTGGGAAAACAGGCTGGACAGATAATTATAAGAAATAAAAATACGGTCAGCCACATCCTGCAGGCTCAGATCCTCCGAATAGTGAAGCATGATATATGTGGTTGCCTTCTCCAGCAATTCCAGCGTTGAGACAGATCCGGGAATGATATCCCCGGAACTATTCGAAGCTTTCGGGGAGTTGGAGGTTAAGCGGGACAGTGCAGTCTGATATGCCTGCCTGCAGGAGAAAATATCCTCCATTATCCCGCCTTCACATAGGGTTACTTTTGACTTCAAAACGCTGTTTAATTGTTGGGCGGCATTTGACAGCACATCCGTAACCTCTTCATAGGTGCTGTTGGCTAAAGGGAAGATGATTAAAATCTGTTCATTGCACAAAAAAATTTCAGTATTTGTAATGCGCTCCAGAAGTTCATTTAAAATATTATTGCTGCAAAACAACAGCAGGTCGGTATCAGCAGGATTTTCCGGGCTGTGGGTAAAATCAAAATCCAAAAGGAACAGGGCACATTTGGATAATAGGTGCCCGGAATGCATATTTATCAGATCGTTTTTGGTACAGGCATGATAGTGGAACAACAGTGATATGACTGCCTGCTGGCGCAGCGTGGGCAGGTTGCCGATGAAATTTTCATAATAAGCATTCAGCGCGGCTGTATTCTGCCGTTCCAGATCAATTTTCCTGGCAGCACTGCCCAGTGCTTCTGCCAGATCGTCTCTGGAACAGGGTTTTAACAGGTAATTGGTGATGCCGAGCCGGATGGCAGTTCTGGCATAATTAAAATCATCGTAACCGGTTAAAATGATAATTTTGGTATTCGGGCAGCGTTTCACCAGTTGTTCGGACAGCATCAGGCCGTCCATAACCGGCATTTTGATATCCGTCAGTACAATGTCCGGAGAATTATCGCCCAGATGGTCGAGACATTCTTTTCCGTTGGCGTAAACGCCGTCTACTTGAAAATCGGTGAGATTTTTACGGATAGTAGCAGCAATGGTATTGGCGATAAACTGCTGATCCTCTACAATAATAACGCTATACATGATCTGTTTCCTCCTGAAGTGTTTTTGTGACCGGAAGTTCCAGCAGGATGCAGGTACCGGAATTTACCTGGGATTCT
>Ga0137302_10214_pt1 | contig 39251 bp, 34 predicted proteins | sample Ramsor2O_GlcNAcB_FD_97184 | JGI IMG/M metagenome (GOLD analysis project Ga0137302, IMG submission 97184) | Mouse cecal microbial communities from Vienna, Austria - N-Acetylglucosamine amended with D2O_GlcNAcB | ecosystem: Host-associated > Mammals > Digestive system > Large intestine > Cecum... | reverse complement strand
TGTGAAACAATGATATATAAGACAAAAGGTGTCTGTTCCCAGGCTATTGATTTTGAATTAGATGGGGATACCATAAAAAAAGTATCTTTTATTGGCGGCTGCTCAGGAAATACTCAGGGGGTTGCCCGCCTTGTTGAAGGCATGAATGTAGATGAAGCTATAAAAAAACTGGAGGGCATTAAATGCGGTCCAAGACCTACATCCTGTCCCGACCAGCTTGCAAAAGCTTTAAAAGAAGCAACCGGGAAATAAAACATAGGGCTGTTACCTGAGTTTCATACCAACGTATGCTGTTCCACAGCACTAATCATTTTTGGTACGAACCGGGTAACAGCCTCATTCATATCGATAACCAGCACTTGCCTGGCTTCTCTAATATTACGTTTCTTTTTCTATCGGTCCCATTTATCACACATAGCGTTGATCTGGTCTGCAAATTTCGCCAAATCCTTATTCGCCCCGCCTTCATTATGCCGGATAACCGTCATCAATCTCTGTCCGGCACTTAGTAATCTGGCAAATACCGTATTTGCTCTGGCACCCATTACCGTCATACTCTCCGTATCTTTAACAATCGGAACCGGATGGGCTTTTTTGATAAACACATTTTTTTCTAAATCAAATATCGTCCCGCTATACGGTGCTGTTGCTTTTAAATGAAGTTCGTCAATCAAACGATTTTTAAAGATATCACAGACACTGTCTTCTCCATGTGTCACAAATACTCTGGCTGGTTTATTTTCTATAGCAGATACCCATTTGATCAGCCCTTCATTATCCGCGTGTCCGCTGATTCCCTGAAGCCTGCAGATCTCTGCATGCACTTCAATTTCTTCTCCAAATAACCGTACCGTTTTGGCACCTTCCAGGATAGCCCTTCCTAAAGTCCCTACCGCCTGATAGCCTGCAAATACAATCGTACTGTCTTTGCGCCACAAATTATGCTTCAGATGGTGCTTAATCCTTCCCGCATCGCACATCCCGCTTGCTGACAGAATAACTTTCGGGCTATTATTAAAGTTAATATTTTTTGATTCATCACTGGTAATTGCTGTCTTTAGCCCCGGAAAACCTATGGGGTTAATTCCTCGATCCAAAAGTGCAATCGCTTCCTCGTCAAAGTCTTCCCGCATCCGTTCACGGAAAATACTGGTAGCTTCCACTGCCAGCGGACTATCTACATATACTTCAAATCCTTCATGGTTCTTAATCATCCGTTCTTCCTTGATTTTACGAATAAAATAAAGGAGTTCCTGAGTTCTTCCCACCGCAAAAGAGGGTACTACCACATTTCCGCCTCTGTCAAAAGTCCTCTGAATAATCTCAGCAAACTCACCCACATAATCCAGTCTGCCTCCATGGCTTCTGTCACCATAGGTGGACTCCATAACTACATAATCTGCATCCTGAATATATTGGGGATCCCGGATTAACGGCTGATTCATATTTCCAATGTCACCGGAAAATACGATCTTTTTTTCACAGCCCTTTTCATTGATCCATACTTCAATCGACGATGAACCCAGCAGATGTCCTGCATCAATAAAACGGATTTTTATACCATCTGCAATTGGTATTATTTTATTATACTCATTCCCGATAAAGCAGCTGATAGCTCCATTTGCATCTTCCATATTATATAATGGCTCAACTTCTGCCTTTCCGGCCCTTTTTCCTTTTCTGTTCTTCCATTCAGCCTCAAACATCTGAATGTGTGCACTGTCTCGCAGCATAATCTCGCATAAATCCTGGGTAGCTCTCGTAGAAAATACCTGCCCCCGGAATCCTCTCTGGTATAAAAGGGGAATTTTCCCGGAATGATCAATGTGGGCATGTGTCAACAGCAGCATATCAATATCACTGGCGGGAACTGGTATTTCCTGATTTTCAAAACAATCAGGCCCTTGTTCCATACCACAGTCGATTAAAATCTTTTTTCCGCATGCCTCCAGATAATAGCAGCTACCTGTTACTTCATGTGTTGCCCCTAAAAATGTCAGTCTCATAAAAAATGCCTCTCCTTTCGCCCAAACATAGTTGTATAAGAATATTATACTCTGTTTGATGCTATTAAGATAGGCATTTTCTAATTAATATTTAATTGTACTCACGATGCTTGTAAAATCCAGAACAGCATAAGCCGAATTCTTTTGAGGTTACTGTAAAATGCTGATACGGGCTGCTCACCCCGATGTCCTTGATTGCTTCTGAGTTACAGACATCGGATGCGGGACTCACAAAATACTGCTTATATCCTTTTGTTCCTATATCCAGTATTCCCTTATCCCACTCAGCCGCATTCCCTCCGTTTGGAATTGCGACAATCCTGATCTTACTCCAGACATCCGCAAAACGCTCTTTAACCGCTCCCAGATGCTCCCGGAGATTTACGGTACCCAAGAGCAGACTTCCATCAATATATTCCTGCTCTCCGGCTCCATTGTGCTTTTTACATAATTCAAAATCATTATATAAACCACATCTCATACCGCAGCTTGGCACACCCAGATTTATACATACGCTGCAAGGCGTATCGTCAGAGATATACTTAACTGCCATGACCGAATCTTCCATCTTCTTGTCCATTTTATCTGAACCATGGTATACAGCCAATCCCTTTTCAATCCCTTCACCATAGACGGCAAATTCAAAACGCCATCCATTACAGATAAAGGACAAATCTTTCTCAACCCTGCAAATTTCTTCCACACCATTGTGTTTCATAAAGTCATATGGATTTCTGATAAAGCTAAGCTCATTGTCATCAAAGATCTTATCTTCCTCGGCTTGATTTGTAAGCCCTTTCAAATCCTCCAAAGTAAAATCTGGTATAATGACCTTACCGACTTTTGATGTCGTCAGAACTTCCACAGCTTTATGTATTGAAAATGCGCATAAATCCGCCAAAATCATAAAGTCATATTCAGGAACATTATGAAATCTCTTGTCTGGTTCTGTCTTCCTGCATGCCGTATTTAACACTCCACTAATGTAAATAAACTGGCATTTCTCATCAATATAGTTGTCCACGATACTTCCTGTATGGCATATTCCACACTCAATGTTTTGAAATAAAAAGCGATAGTACTTTGCATTCATGATTTTTTTACTCCCCTTTGTCTAATTCGTTTATAAATAATGTATTATTAGTTTGGTATTTAAAATTATCAAATGAAAGGTAATGTAATGGTTGCAGTCATCTAATATGTAAAATACCATTGTAAATCTTTAATAAATTTCAATTATCCAATATAAATACCATTGCTATAACTGGTCGTCATATCAGTCGTACTGCCTTTTGTTGCCGTATGACCACCCTTAACACGATAATAATATCCTTTATCAACCAAAATACTTGTACTATAAGTAGCTTGTGTGGTGTTATATGATGTATTATATCTCTGCACCACAGAAACCCAACTATTTCCTACCAGTCGTTCCAGATATAAGTTAACTTCGACATTATCACAAACCCTATTACAAATAGTTTTCCCTGAAATGTAAACAATCCCATTACCCCCATTGGAAATCCCACTGGTTCCACTTGATAATAATGCACCTCTAGCTAATGCATTCCAAGTACCTTCTGAGTGTGTATCCGATGTCAATAAGCTTCCATCTACTACTTCTCCATCACGTGGTCCAGCAGCACTGACACTGAAAGACATAAATGTAAAGCAAATTACCATACAAATCATTGAATAAAAAATCTTACTTAACCTTTTCATTATTGCCTCCTTTTTCTTCTTTTGTTTTACATTACATATATATAAACGTATTAGAATCAAATATATAACGCAAAAATTAAAAATAAGAATTATTTAATAAATTTGTAAAATCTTCTCGTGACATAATGGCAGTTATAGAATAAAAACCATTTTCATTATCAAACTCTACCGCATACATTTTTTCATCATCAGGATTATCAATAACCTTAACTTCTACCTCCTTTTGTGATTTTAGAGTGGTTGTATATGTGTCACTAACCTCACCATCGAATTTTTGATTTGCTGAAGCTTCCTTATTTGCTCTATACATAAAAACGTTTACAATTGTATCTTGATATTCATATTGCATAAGGGCATTTTGTCCCATTGTATCAATATTCACACAAAGAAATTTCATGCCTTCTGGTTTGTATAAGAATTTAATAGGTTTAATACCTAATTGATTAGAAATTTCTTGAATGCCGTTCTCTTCTTCTGGCAGATAATCTGTATTGCTTTGTCCATTATCCATGCTTACTCTGTACTCCTTACTTGCAAACGAATTCCATAGTGCCATAACGTATTCCCTATTAGCCGAACTTGTCATACTAACCCCAAACAAACACAAGCAAATCATAGCCGCAAACCCAGCGTACTTTAAAACCTTATCCCGCCGGCGTTGTGCCATCTTTCTTCGACCAATCGCAAGCGCTCTCCGATCCTCATCCGAAAGCATCTCATAGACTTTCTCACGATTTTCCTCACTTTCGTTATTTTTCTTCTCTTCATCTCCCATAGCAGTCTCCGATACCTCCTCTTTCCTGGCGGGATCTGCTTTTTCCTCATCAATCCACTTCTTTTCATCCTTCAGTTTTTGAATAACTGCTGCAAAAAGTTCCGGGGATTCATCCATATCATCTATATAATCCAAACCAGGGTCCGAATTTAATTTTTTTTCGTATTCATCTGCCGCTTTAATCAATTGCTGTCGGAGAGCCTCATCCATATCATCCACGGAATCTAGATTATCCGAGACTACTGGAAAAGGCTCAATTTTATCACTGTTTTTTCTTAGTTTTCCTTCCACTATTTACTCCCCTCTGCACGAGCAACGTTGCATTTATATCCGATAGCTTTAATATAATTATATCCTATCCTGCCCAGTCCTGTCTTGACTTTTTTTCATAACAGTATAATATGTATCTATGATGAACTTTTTGGAGGATGAATATGAAACGAATTATTCTTACAGGTGGCGGCACTGCCGGCCATGTTACACCTAATATTGCTCTACTCCCTCGCCTTAAGGAACTTGACTACGATGTCCAGTACATTGGTTCCCTGGACGGAATTGAAAAAAAATTAATTGAAGAACTTTCGATTCCTTACTATGGAATCGCTTCCGGTAAGTTGAGACGTTACTTTGACCCAAAAAACTTTTCAGATCCTTTTAAAGTGATTAAGGGCTACTTTCAGGCACGCAAATTATTAAAAAGACTGAAACCGGATGTTGTTTTTTCTAAAGGTGGGTTCGTTGCTGTACCGGTAGTTCTTGCTGCAAAGCACCGTCATATTCCAGTAATCATACATGAGTCAGACATGACGCCGGGCCTGGCAAACAAACTCTCAATCCCGTCTGCTAACAAAATATGCTGTAATTTTCCTGAAACACTGTCCCATCTTCCCGAAGGGAAAGCCTTTTTAACCGGATCTCCCATACGTCAAGAGCTTTTATCCGGCAACAAACTGGCGGCGCTGAAATTCTGTGGATTTACCGCAAACAAACCAGTCCTGCTCATTATTGGCGGCAGTCTTGGTTCTGCTGCAGTTAATACCGCTATAAGGAATATATTACCACAACTCTTGAAAACTTTCCAGGTAATTCACTTATGTGGAAAAGATAAAATTGATGAATCACTCATCAAAACGGAAGGCTATGTACAATTCGAATATATAAAACAAGAATTGGCAGATCTGTTTGCCCTGGCTGATGTAGTAGTTTCCCGAGCAGGCGCAAATGCAATCTGTGAACTGCTGGCACTGCGCAAGCCAAATCTTTTAATACCGCTCTCTGCTGCGGCAAGCCGTGGAGATCAGATTTTAAATGCTGCCTCTTTCAAGCGCCAGGGGTTCAGCGAGGTCTTGGAGGAAGAAACCCTGTCATCCGAAGCACTCCTTCGTACAATTCAAACGCTTTATGAGTCCCGGCACACCTATATTGCAGCTATGGAAAAAAGCCAGCAAAATGATGCCATCGGAAAAATAGTGTCATTAATAGACCAGGTTACACAAGGAAAGTAGAGGCGCGCGCCTCTACTTTTCTTTATAATCTTTCAGATATTTCTGTCTTATGTATTTCTTTGCCCTGCATAATCTTGCCCGAAATACGGTAACTGCGATCCCAAGTTTTGCCGCTGCTTCCTCCTGGGTCAAGCCGTTCACATAGCTTTGATAAATCACCTCGTACCATCTCTCGTTCATCTGCTTTAAATCGTCAAAAATTGTAAACAGCAATTGTGTATTTGCCGTTCTGTTTACCAACTCATCAATGGAGTATTGAACTGCCGTATTCATACTCGTAGTTGGCATAATAACCTCTCTTCTGACACTTGCTTTTCTGGAATTATCTATAATAGCCCTTTTCGCAGTGATCAGAAGCCACGCCTTAATAAAATCAGGCGCCACTGTATCCATATTGTCATAATATTTCCAAAATACATGTTGGCAGATTTCTTGTGCCAACTCAAAATCCCTGTCTGATCCAATGCCGCCTTTATGACCAGACGATGATATTTGTTATATACGTCTGTAAACAATTTATTCTTCATCTTTTGTAGTGTCCTCTTCTCAGCTTATGCTTTAAATTTGGAAAGTATCTCCTCTTTGTCTTGCTCCGTCAAGGTTCCGGGTTTCCAGGTTATACCCACATGATCTTTAGTCCTGCGCGGTATGAGGTGTATATGGAAATGAAATACAGTCTGACCTGCTGCCTCCCCATTGTTTTGCAGAATATTAATACCGTCGCACTCCAGCTTGTCTTTTAGCTCAGCTGCCATTTTCTTCGCCAAAGTGTATGCTTTTTGCAGTAACGCATCCGGCATGTCAAAAATATTCGCATAATGTTCCTTTGGAATAATCAGGGCATGTCCTTTGGATGCCGGTCCTAAATCAAGTATTACTTTAAAGTCATCATCTTCAAATACTGCGGCTGATGGTATTTGTCCATTCGCTATTTTACAAAAAATGCAATCATTTTCTTTCATAAACTCTCTCCTTTTTCTTATAATTATTCACCAATATGTTAGACATTTTGTAAAATTATGTCAATAATATGTATTTGCTATTTTTCGAAACCAATGCTATTCTATGCATGGAGGTGTCGATATGTTAACTAAAAATGACGAAAAACAGATGAAAGCCCTCATGAATGAGCGTGAGGATTTCCGCTATATCATAGAAAAGCTGAAAGAAGAACAACAATTTACTGTGTCTCAGATTTCACATGAGATACGCAATCCTGTTACTTTAATAAACAGTTCTCTGCAATTGATTGAAAAACAACATCCGGAGGTAAGAAATTTTGCTTTTTGGAATCAAACGATGGAAGATATGATGTTCCTCAGAAAACTGCTTGACGAATTATCCTCATTCAATAACGGAGAGCGCCTCGCTCTTCAGGAAATGAATGTTAAGTCCTGGGTAGAGGCTCTTGCCGGGTCTATTGCAACCCATCTACGAGATACTGATATTGATTTTTCCTGTGACTTTCAAAAAGAACTGCCTTATATCACTGCTGACGATACAAAGTTGCATCAGGCAGTCTATAACTTGCTGCGTAATGCCGTTGAAGCATTAGATGACTGTGGTCATATTATCTTCCGGGCGTACACGCAAGAAAATAATCTAATCATCCAGGTAATTGATGATGGCTGTGGCATCCGTGATGAAGATCTGGACACCCTTTTTGCCCCTTTTGTAACACATAAAAAATGTGGCAGCGGACTTGGGCTTGCCATTACCAAGCGCATAGTAGAAGCGCATGACGGGTGTTTAAAAGTGAAATCCACCCTGGGTTCAGGAACCTGCTTTACCATCCTCCTTCCTTTCTGCTAGCCTACATAGCCGCATTCTTTAGACATGAATATTTATTTAATTATTGCATGCTATCATAATCACCTTGCTCTATCGAAACGCGTTTCTTTTTGCGATAGAGCAAAACCGCAAGAAGTGCCCCTGTTATCAGGCCTCCTATATGTGCCGAGTTATCTATACCGGCACTGGAGAATCCCTGGAACAAGGTGAGCGCTGCCATCAGACCCAGCCTTTTACCCGTCAGATCTTCCAGTTTCCCCTTATTTCTTGCAATAATAAATACAAGTGCTCCGATCACTGCAAATACGGCTCCCGATGCACCGGCTGAAACTGCAAAGTCTCCGGTTTTCATATCATACCACATCGACAACAGATTGCCGCCCAGACCACCAATCACATATATCAGAAGATAGCGAATTTTGCCCACAGTTCTTTCCAGTGTATCTCCCAGAAAGATAAGCACCAGCATATTGCTGAACAAGTGCTCAATTCCAAAATGTAAAAACATGCAGGTAAATATCCGATAATATTCTCCATGCTCTAAAACCCATGGTGTATAATTTGCACCATGAGTCAGCATGAACTGTACATCTTCTGTATTTCCTATTAATTCCATTACAATAAAAACACCAATATTAAGCAGAACTATAACCAGATTCATTATTGCCCTGGATTTCAAAAAATCTTTAATTTCGTTCATAGAATCGCCTCTTGCCCTATTGTAACAGATGAATTTCTATTTGCATAGTACTAAGTCACAATTATTAACGCAATTTTAACAAGGGTTTGTACCATGTTACTACACTATTTTACATTTTTAGAATCTGGTTTCTCCTTTTTGTACACCTCGTTATTTTCGTCTTTTTTACCTCACTCACTGGAACAATAACTTTTTCATTTCATCATTTTCACAATAAAAAGCGGACATTGCCTGTCCGCTTTTATCATTTCCGTAAACATCCATACATTTTTTCCCATCATTAATTGTAAGAATTTTACCTGCCTTTTATTGTTTACTCCCATAAAACCCGTAGATTCCCACTAAACTACTTGTGTTTCAAATTGTTGCCACAAACCAAAGAGAAATCCAACAAATTTGTTAACAAGCACTGACTGTAACACTGCATTATCTTTTACATATCAGACTTCTCTATGAAATTGCAAATGTTTTATAGAAGAAGATATCTTAAAAACTTCGACCATAAGCCCATTTTTATATAAGTATATTTACAATTAATAGAATCTTGTTCTACATTATATTACTAAAATTTACCAGTAATTTCATATGGAATTTTAACCTTTGATACCTCCGTTTGTCAGACCTGCAACAAAATACTTTTGCAGGAATAAAAAGATTAAAAACAGTGGCAGCATTACTATGCAGATTGCTGCAGTAAGCATTGGCCAATTTGTGGTGAACATCCCCTGAAAGTTTAGCAGACCTACCGTTATGGGAATTCCTTTGTCCGTTAGAAGGGTAGCGATCTGGGCCCACATCAGTTCTCCCCAGACATAAGTAAAATTCATTACAAAACAGGTAGACATAGCCCCTTTCATCAGCGGCAGTATAATCCTGACCATCGTATTGAATTCTCCACTGCCGTCTATTCTGGCTGCTTCTAATAACTCAATTGGTATGGTTTCAAAATAGTTTTTTAAAATAATAATTGTTCCAGGAAGAGACCATCCTACGTAGCCGATAATAATAGCTGCATATTGTAATTTCAGCAAACCCGTCTTTGATAGCATCATATACAAAGGAATAATCATTGATTCTGTTGGAAGGACCTGTATGACAAGCAGCAGGACTAATATCAGATTTGCAAATGGGATCTTCAGTCTGGACAGCGCATATGCCGCGCTCAGTGCGAACACCTGAATAAGTACCAATGATGTTGCAGCGATGATAACGCTGTTCAAAAAGTATTCTCCTATTTTACCCTCCGTAAATGCCTGAATATAATTTTCAAATCGGAACTTTTCCGGCAGCGCCCAGACATTCTGATAAAACTCCGGTGTAGTCTTTAATGAAGTGATAAAGGAAAAGACGATAGGCAATACATAAAATGCGATGCAGCAGAGCATAATTATGCGCAGCAGAATAAAACCCATACTAAACTTTCTGATAGAAAAATGCTGTGATTTAGTATTCATAAGTTTCTCCTTTCGCAATTCTTCTGCCAATAATCACGCAGATACTTACAATAATTGTTAATATAATCCCTATGGCAGATGCATTGCCAAATTTATTAAATGAAAATGCCGTTGTTATCATTCTGATAGGTGCTGTCACAGACAAATCCCCGGGCCCTCCCTTGGTCATTGTCCAAACCATATCATAGGTTTTAAATGACCAGAGCAGCATCATAGAGAGAGCAAGTTTAATAGTTGGCTTGATGAGGGGCAGAATAATTAACCGTACAGACTTCATATATCCTGCTCCATCTAGTTTTGCAGATTCAAACAGGGAACCTGGAATAGCAAGCATTCCGGTATAGCAAAGCATCATGATTGTTCCTGAAAACCTCCACCCCTGTACAATGGAAATTGTCCAGAGCACGGTTCCCCGTTCTGATAGCCATCCGTGCTGCAATGATGTCAGTCCTGCTGCTTTTAGAGCACTGTTTAGCAGACCATTATCCTGGGCAAGCACAAAAACAAATAGCAGTCCGATAACCGTCATAGGCATCATACTGGGGCTGTAGAATATAAACCTGCATAAAGCTCCTTCCTTTCTACCCAGCCGGTAAATACACAGTGCAAATAAAATCCCCAGTATCATTGCAACTACTGTAGATACCACTCCAATAAATACTGAATTTTTAAGGGCAGTCAATGTACTCCTTTCAGCCATGGCACTTATATAGTTAGCAAGTCCAACAAATTTCATCTCAGAATTGCCATTCCACTCATAAAACGAAAGTACGACATTCCAAATCAGAGGTATGAGCATGGTAAAGATAATAATGACAAACGCCGGCAGCATAAACAAGCAGCCTGCAGCGATTATTTTTTTATTCAGAACGGGCTTTTCTTTCTTCTGTCTCATATTAGCAATTCTCACTTTCCTACGGCTGCCTCACGCAGTGCTTCTAATTCATTCAAACAAGTATCTCCATAGAACAGATAATTGGACGGTGTGTTATACACAATGTAATCAAACATTTCCGGTGAAATGCCAATTGGCTCCGTAGGATAAACTTTCGCTGCATCCACACCATACAATTCATAATCAGGATCTGCTGACTCTATTCCCTTTACCGGTACCACATTCCCCGTATCAGCATACATCTGCAAGATTTCCGTACTGGTTAAATATTTCAGTACCTCTACTGCTTTATCCGGATATTTTGTATTCGCTGTAATAAAGAAACCATCCGAACCACCCAGCAGATAGTTCATGTCCTCTTTTCCCATATTGGGCCAGCTTATAATCTCCACATCAAATGCTCCGTTTGCCGCTTCTTTCGCAATACCGCACTGATTATTTGTATTGGCAAACATTGCTACCTGACCCTGGGCAAATGCCGCTGTAATCTGATCCTGTGTAGCCGAAACTGCCCCTTCCCCGGGATAGAGGTAGCTTTTATCATACAACCCTTTTATTTTATCAAAGACTTCTTTTACTCTGCTGTCTGTAAATGAAATCTCACCTGCATTAAACTTATCCAGTTCATCCTGGTTATCCCAGCACTGCATCAATCCATTTCTCACAAACCAGCAGGCATTATCTGCCTTAACTCCTAATGGAAAAACATCCGTATTTTGTTTAATTTTTTCACAGGCATCTACTAACTCATCCCAGGTCCACTGGTCTTTTATCTCCACACCAGCCTTCTTCAGAAGTTCCGTATTAACCTGCAGCAGCGGATATACGGTTCCAAAAGGAACTGCAACATTTTTACGGTCAAATACACCTACCTCCAAGGCACCTTCTACCCAGGTATTCTTCCAATTCTGATCTGAATCCAGATAAGGTGTAAGATCAAGCGCCATATCTGATGTTGTGAAATTCTTCATCTGATTCGGCCAATATTGGACAATATCAACTGCTTCCCCGGCTGCAAACGCCGTTTTAACAGACTTTTCTATCTGAGACTGATCCCATGTTTTGGAGACAAATTGTATATCCGGAAATTTTTCCTGTACCTTTTTTACCACATCAGAAGTAACGGGTATCTCCGGATTCTCAATCATAAGAACCATTTCCATATCTATGTCAGCAGTATTTCCGGATATACTCTCAGTGGTTTTATCAGCAGTTTCTACACTGCTTTCATTCTTATTCTGAGACGTCTCCTTTACCTTTTCACTGCTTTTGCAACCGCTCATCCCAGCTGCTATCATACTTATTGCCACTAACATCCCAACCAGTTTCTTTCTCATATCATCGTTCCTCCTTTTGATCTTACGCAGTATAGCTTTTGTATACTTTTTTATTGGATGTCCTTATTATAAGAAATATAGGTTACCAAAAAAACCGGAATAATCTACATTAATTATAGAAAATCTACAATAACGCGCAAAAAGAGCAGGAAGAATTCTGAGATTTACCCTGATTCTTCCCGCTCTCATAGTACATTAACCTTTTTTACACTCCGCTGGTGAGCACCCCATACATTTTTTAAATGCCTGGGAAAAATAGATGGAGTCATGAAACCCAACTTTCTCCGCCACTTCATATATTTTCAAATCTGTTTCTAATAGTAATATTTTTGCTTTGTCCATACGTTTCCGATTTAAATATTCTTTAAAAGAAACACCAACCTCTTTCTTGAAGAGATGACTGAAGTAATTTGGTGTTTTTTCTATAAACTCACCCATATATTCTGCAGTCAGATTCTCCATATAATGCTGCTCAATGTGATGAACAGCTTTTGCAATCGTGCTGCTGTACTTATTCCATATATCCTGTTTTTCCTGAATCAGAGCCCCTATGAACAAGTTTTTGGCAAACTCCAGGTACTCCTCCAAAAAATAAAACTGATCTAACCGTGCATGAACAGATACGGTATGAAATGGTTTTTTCCGGTATCCGTTTTTAATGTAATGATTATTTACTTCAATACAACTGTCCAGGACAAACTCCAGTACTATATTCAAATCTTTTATTTTGTCCTGCCGAATGACGTTTCCAGCCTGCTCCAGGATCTCTTCTATCTGGACCTCACTTCCAGCCAGAAAGGCTTCTGTCAACGCTCGCGTAAGATCGGAAATCTTTTTTCTCCCATCTGTAATACAGGCTTTATCGGGAATCCCTGTCTGCATATGAACACTTTCTCTGCCGTCAAATATGCGGTATTCCAGCCAGTCACATGCCAGATAATACCCCTGTTTCACCTGTGATAACGGTACTTCCAGGCTGATCCCAAGGGAAATGGTAATCCCGCATTCCTGATACCAGGCACATTGTTTCATATTTTCATAACAATATTTCATCTTATTCTGTTGATTAAACACGTACAGGGTGGAAGGCTGCGCAGGCATTAAAAGCAGAAACTGCCCTTCCCGAACCCGATAACAACAGATTTCTTCTCCCAGACTTTCCATAAAATGCAAGACCTCATAATCCAGTTCACCATAATCGCTTCCGTCACACTCTGGGTCTGCCATCAGTGCACCGCAAATCACGGTTCTGGTATCATTCCTGGGAAATCCATTTTGAAGAAAGCCTGTAATTACATTTGGATCTACTACTTCTCCCTGCAGTACTTCACGAATAAAGTTTTTTTCATATGCACTTTGGTATTCTTCCACTCTGGCTTTTGAAAATCTTTCCCGAATTATTTTCTGCCTTGTCCTGTTAATTAGCTGTATTAGGTTTTTTACTTTAATTGGTTTAAGTTCATAGTCCTCTGCGCCATATTTGATCGCACTTTTCAAATATTCAAAATCAGAATATCCGCTGATCATAATTACTTTTACACTTTCATCTTTTTCCCGTACCCTCTGTAAGAATTCCAGCCCATCCATCTCCGGCATACGAACATCTGCCAATATAATATCCGGCCTGAATTCCTCATATAGCGCAAGCCCGGCTGCTCCATCTCCACAATTTCTTACTTCCTCTATTCCCAGACTTGCCCAGTCAATACCTTCCGTTATACCTACTCTTATCTGTACATCATCATCAATAATTAAAATCCTCATTCGTCATTTCCCCCTAATTGGAATTGTCACTCTGACTTCTGTTCCTTCACCTATCCTGCTCTTAAAATCAAGACCATAAGGTTCCCCATATTTTAATTTTATTCTCTGATCCACATTCTTCAGTGCAAATACATTGTGTTCCTCACTAGCATCTGCTAATTTTTCCCGGATCTTCTCTTCATCCGTTCCTACCCCATTGTCACGGACAAGAATTGTCAGCTGCCCCTTTACCCTTTGAATACACACTTCGATTGTCCCGCCTTCTACCTTAGGCTCTAATCCATGCAGCATTGCATTTTCTACCAGGGGCTGAATGATTAATTTTGGAATCTTAACATCTTTTAGATGCTCATTCATTTCAATCCGTATCTTTGCGCGGTTTTTATACCGGGCATTCATGATGAACATATAATTTCTAAGATGATTTACCTCTTCCTCAATTGATACCATTTCTTTACCCCGGCTAAGTACATGACGGAAAATATCCGACAGCGCCTCCAGCTGGTCCGCAACATCATAATCCTTTTCCTCCACCGCAAGCCAATGAATAGAATCCAGCGTATTATATAAAAAGTGGGGATTAATCTGAGAAGTTAACAACTGTAGTTCCGCTTCCTGACTATAAATCTTCGATACATAAACTTCCTGAATCAACGCTTCCAGACGTTTTGACACCTGCACAAATTCGCTGCTTATGGTTCCAATCTCATCTCGGCTGTCATTTACCAGTTCAATATCAAACTGCCCCTTTTTTAATTTTCTCATTTCACCCAACAAGCGATCCAGAGGACGAATAATAAACCTTTCCTGCACCTTTGCAAATATAAATCCAAAAGCAACACACAGAATTATTGCCAGTACCATTAAATATACGTACACTGTATTGGACCTTATAATCTCCTTTGTTGGAACTTCATTCACTAAAAACCATCCGTTTCTGTCGCTTTTCGTATATAAGACAGTCATTCTTTCATGATCAATGGTTGTTTCAAAATATCCTTCTGTCCCGTTAAGTTTGTCTCTAATCTGCTCATATCTGCTGTATGATTTGCCAAGTTCGTTTTTTACGGTAGAAGATATAATGATGCCATCCCCATCCATCAAAAAACTTTCCCTGGATTTCTGATTGAGGTAAGGCTGGTAAACAGAACACAGTGCGTCCTCCGGAACACTGATGCTCAAAACAGCATTTACACTATCCTGAAGATGTATTCCATTATAATATGTAACAACTGTTTCTTTTTTCTCTTCTTTATACAGCGGAAACAGATCCAGAATATAAGGTTTGGACCAAAAGCTTTTACCACCTACCTCTTCCATCTGCGTGATGTACGCTTTATTTTCCGTATGCAGAACTTTTCCCCTTTGATAGACGATTCTGCCATCCAGACTCAGGCATAAGGCACTGAAATATTCCTTGTTTCTGGTGGTACTGTCATACCACTCTTTCAGCTCCCAGTAATCTTTTTTCGTTGCCGTACCAATCAATATTTTTTGCATCCAGCTGTTGATCTTTAGCTTTGATGTAACATCCTCTACATCATAAAAAATTTTATCTACATCCTTATGTACCTCTTTTAAAATAATTAAGCCCGACTCACAGCTGCTTCTTTTATCAATATGGTTCAGCCATATAGAAAAACATCCCCCGGCAACCAGCAGCGGTATAATAACAAAGATCACTAATGAAGAAAACAATTTCCGTTTCAGTGTCAAATCCCTGAATCTAACCAATACACATTTCCCCCTTAATTTCCTCATATTATCCACATTTTACATCTCTTCCTCCACAAAATGCAACCTCTTCTCACCATGTTATACACCCCCACTCCAATATAACATCAAATATGCTATAATATAACAAACCTATCGCAAAATTTACAAATATTGATTTTATATCATACCAATTTTGTCAATATATAATAATCTTTTTCATTAAGACCAACTGTATCCGAAAAAGTGCAACGGTGCCCTTGACGTGTATACAATGTACATGTTATGATAATCCTGTCAATTAATTAACAATACTTCAATAAATATTCCCCTGCTTTTTTGGGGAAAATTGAGAATATCATATCGTAGGAGGTAATGTATGAGAAGCGAATGGAATGACTTTAAAAGTGGTGTTTGGACAAAAGAAATTAATGTCCGTGATTTCATCCAAAAAAACTATACAGTTTATGAAGGTGATGAATCCTTCCTGGCTGAGGCAACAGAAAACACAAAAGATCTGTGGGCTCAGGTAATGGATTTAAACAAAAAGGAACTGGAAGCCGGCGGCGTGCTGGATATGGATACTAAGATTATCTCCACCATTACTTCCCATGGTCCTGGATATTTAAATAAAGAAAAAGAAAAAATCGTAGGATTTCAGACTGACAAACCTTTCAAACGTTCTTTACAGCCTTACGGCGGTATCCGTATGGCAGAAAAAGCTTGTAAAGATAATGGTTATCAATTAGATCCTGAAGTAGATGAATTTTTCACAAAACACAGAAAAACTCATAATGCAGGTGTATTTGATGCTTATACACCGGAAATGCGCGCATGCCGTTCCAGCCATATCATCACAGGTCTTCCGGATGCTTATGGACGCGGACGTATCATCGGTGATTACCGTCGTGTCGCTCTCTATGGTGTTGACCGCCTGATCGAAGACAAAAAAGACCAAAAGGACAGCACACGTACCATCATGTACTCTGATGTTATCCGTAACCGCGAAGAGTTATCCGAACAGATCCGGGCATTGGAAGAATTAAAAAAATTAGGCGAAATCTACGGATGCGATATTTCTAAACCGGCTACTAATACCAAAGAAGCAATTCAGGCATTATATTTTGGTTATCTGGCAGCTGTAAAAGAACAAAATGGTGCAGCCATGTCCCTTGGACGTACTTCTACTTTCATCGACATCTATGCAGAACGTGACTTAAAGAACGGCACATTTACGGAAGAAGAAATTCAGGAATTCGTAGACCATTTTATTATGAAGCTTCGCCTTGTTAAATTTGCACGTACACCTGAATATAATGACCTGTTCTCGGGTGACCCAACCTGGGTAACGGAATCTATCGCTGGTGTAGGTATCGACGGACGCCCGATGGTAACTAAAATGTCTTTCCGTTATCTTCATACCTTAGATAACTTAGGCCCGGCTCCGGAACCGAACCTGACTGTACTGTGGTCCACAAGACTTCCTCATAACTTCAAGGCTTTCTGTGCGAAAATGTCCATTAAGTCTTCCGCTATCCAGTATGAGAACGATGACTTGATGCGTGTAACTCATGGCGATGATTATGCGATTGCCTGCTGTGTATCTTCCATGCGTGTAGGTAAAGAAATGCAGTTCTTCGGAGCGAGAGCAAATCTTGCAAAGTGCTTGTTATACGCAATTAACGGTGGTGTTGATGAAGTTTCCAAGAAACAGGTCGGACCTAAATACAGACCAATCACTTCTGAATACCTGGATTACGATGAAGTTATGTCTGCATACAAAGACATGATGCAGTGGCTTGCAAGAGTTTACGTAAATACTTTAAATATCATTCATTACATGCATGATAAATATTGCTATGAAAAATTACAGATGTCTCTGCATGATGAAAAAGTAACCCGCTGGTTTGCAACCGGTATCGCCGGACTTTCCGTTGTTGCTGACTCTCTGTCCGCAATCAAATATGCGAAAGTAAAAGCAATCCGTGATGAAGACGGAATCGTTGTAGATTACCAGGTAGAAGGCGACTTCCCGAAATACGGAAACGATGATGACCGTGTTGACAGTATCGCAGCTGATCTTGTAAGAACATTTATGAAGTATATCAGCGGAAACCACACATACCGTGGCGGTATCCCTACAACTTCTATCCTGACAATTACTTCAAACGTTGTTTACGGTAAAAATACAGGATCTACACCGGACGGACGAAAAGCAGGAGAACCATTTGCACCGGGTGCAAACCCAATGCATGGCCGTGATGAGCATGGAGCAGTTGCTTCCCTCTCCTCCGTATCCAAACTTCCATTCCGTGAAGCACAGGACGGTATTTCCAATACCTTCTCCATTATTCCGGGTGCACTTGGTAAAGATGATCAGATCTTTGCAGGAGATATCTCCATAGATATGGATCTGGGCTGCGGAAGCTGTAATGCACCTACACTTTTTGAAGGTGTAGAAGACGAAGAGAACTAGAATCTTTAAATCAATTATATGGAGAGGATTTATCCTCCCCATATATTCGAAATAGATGTAACCGATTGACTCACATGCAATTATCATTTATAAGGAGGACAATACTATGACAGTTAATAATGCTCAGGTTGAAAACTTAATTAATCTTTTAGACGGCTATGTTGAAAAAGGCGGCCATCACTTAAATGTAAACGTATTCACCCGTGATACATTACTGGACGCACAGGCTCATCCTGAAAAATATCCACAGCTTACCATCCGTGTATCTGGTTATGCGGTAAACTTCAACAAACTGACAAAAGCACAGCAGGATGAAGTTATTTCAAGAACATTCCATGGCGCAATGTAAATCTGCGTGATTGTCATCAATCAAAGGAGGCGTAAACTATGAAAGGCCGTATTCATTCTTTAGAGAGTTTTGGTACCGTAGATGGACCGGGTATCCGGTATGTAGTATTTACCCAGGGATGCCCTATGCGCTGTCAGTATTGCCACAACCCGGATACCTGGGAGGTAAATGCCGGCACCTGGATGGATTCGGAAGAAATACTGTCCAACTACGACAAGAACCGTGCCTTTTATAAAAATGGAGGTATCACCGTCACAGGCGGTGAACCTCTTCTCCAGATTGAATTTGTTACCGATCTATTGGAAAAATCTAAAAAAAAGAATATCCATACCTGCATTGATACCTCAGGGATCACCTTTGCACCAGGAAATACTGAGTATCTAAAAAAACTTGACAGCCTGTTAGCTGTGACCGATCTGGTTATGCTGGATATTAAGCATATTAACCTGGAAGCTCATAAAAAGCTGACCGGACATTCAAATGAACGCATTCTTCAATTCGCAGAATATCTGGAGAAGAAGAAAATTCCTGTGTGGATTCGCCACGTACTGGTACCCGGTATTACCGATGATCCCATATATCTGACAGAACTGGGTAATTATATAGGGGGACTGTCTAACCTGAAAGCACTGGATGTACTTCCGTACCATAATATGGGAAAAAGTAAGTATGAACAGCTGGGCATGGATTATCCGCTAAAAGATCTGGAGAATTGTCCCAAGGAGAAAGTTATATGGGCAAAATCCCTGATTTTAGACGGTATTCGACAAAAACGGCACAAAAATTAACAAATATTTCACTTGTATAATCATAATAAATGTATTAGAATAAATTGAAAGGCTTGGCAGACAAGTCGAAAAACAGTATATAAATTAAGGAGGATATTATCATGGCATATGTAATTTCAGACGAATGTGTAGCTTGTGGATCATGCGCTCCAGTATGTCCAGCAGAAGCAATCAGCGAAGGTGATGGAAAATACGTAATCGATGCAGATACTTGCTTAGATTGTGGAACATGCGAAGCTGAATGCCCAACAGGCGCTATCTCAGCAGAATAATTAAGGTATTCGAACACGGGAGTAATGCTCCCGTGTTTTTTTTATGTCTGAAATTAATATTTCCCAGAATTTGATTGTAAATTGCTTTCTGCCAGCTGTGCATTCCGCTGTGTGGTATATTGTTTTTTAAGATGAATCAAAAAAAATCTATATTTTTGTAACAAAATGAAATCTTAATTGTTATACTTAATAAGAAAGAAAATAATACGTACTACACAACAGGTTTGCGCATTTACTGCGCTAACCATCGATTCGTAGGACAGCAGGAAAAAGTTCTATTGCCAAAGGCGATTTCAAATAGATTGTTGCTCCTAACTGCGATGGTACTGAACAGTTACGCTATTACATTATATCGTCAGGAGAGGAGGAATGTTTATGGAAGCAAATATTCTGGAAGAGATCTACGAGCGCTATTCCAGAGAGCTGTTTTTATACCTTTATACCCTTCTTCGGGATACCTCTGCGGCAGAAGATATCCTGCAGGAAACATTTTTAAAGGCTTTTCTGTCATTAGACAAATCACATCCGAATTTCCGTGCATGGCTGTATAAAGTAGGGAAAAACGAAAGCCTGAATTACTTAAAACGACAGCAAAGAACAATTTCAGAAGCTGACATGGAACAATTTCAGGAAAGTGGCTCCCCCTTGGATGATTTTCTGCAAAAAGAACAAAACCGTCTGCTAATGGAAGCATTAATGAAGCTTCCTATACTGTCCAGAGAGGTGCTTGTTATGCAGTATTTTTTTGAAATGCCTCAGCGTGAAATTGCTGAGATACTGGATTTGTCCCCCGGTAACGTGCGCATTATTGTGCACCGTGCAAAAAAAGAGCTTAAGAAAGAGGTGGAAAAATATGAAATTTGAAGTTGTTTTTGAAAAATATAGAAACCACACAGCAACTGAAGAAGAGATTGCCTGGATTGAAGAAGAAATCAAAAAACATGAGTTAATCGAAGAATATCTTAGTGAAGCGATTGATCTTAAGCTGGAACATCTTTACCATGAAGAATATAATGAAGATGCCAAAAATGATAAAACACATGCTCATAAAGACACGGATTCCGCACTGATCCAAAAAGCCATTCGAAAGGCATTCTTAAAAATGGGTGCGGTGTTTACTGCCATATCATTGATTCTCATTCTCTTTATACAATTTGGTCTTTCACCGCTTATGGAAAGCTTTTTTTATAATCCTGCAAAAACTTTGGATGAGCACATGAATCAAATAACCCTGGATATGAGCGTATTTACAGAGCTGATGATGCCGCTGGATATTCAGGACTCCGTCGCCGTATCCTCAACAGAATACGGGTCCTATGATATTTTCCTGCAGCCTTCCATTACCAGGGGAAATTCTTATCCTTCTCTTTACGCCGGCAAAATAACACGCAATCATTTAACGATGTATGACGCCAATATATTAAACTTACCCGTGGGCAATCTGCTTCTCAAGCCGGAAGACCATTATGCACAGTGGACCTGGAGCGGAATCCCCAAAGAAGACATCGAGCAAAAAATCTCAACTTTGCAGGATGACCAAATGTATCGGGCCTATGTCTCTTTCAAAGACTATCAATCCTTCTCAGATTACAAATCATTTGAAAAGGAACATCTTATAAACCTGTCATGGGCAGCATGCAAAACCAGTGAAACAGCTTCCTATTCAGACTACGTTACCGGTTTCCAGACGCAGCCGGAAGGGCTCATTCTCCACAACCCATATCCTGACCGGTATCCATATTTAAAGCTGGATTCCACCGATCTGACAATGAATGAACTGGATGCATTAACAAATGATGAGACTACTATGGAAAGCCATATGGTAAGTATGCTGCGCTATCTTTCCCATCAGAATAGTTTTTGTAAAATGGTTGGAATTGAAAGAGAAACCATAGCATCCAGTTGTACTTATATAGAAGAAAATGGTTTATCTATCTACGGTTTTGTAAGCTGGCTTAGTAAAGAAGATTTAGAAAAAATACAGAATTCAGATATGATTAGATCTGTGTATTTTGAATCTTGACTCACCGTATTAACAAAAGTTCTCACCTGGAATTGTTAGGTGAGAACTTTTGTAATACCAGACATGAAAGAAGCATAGGTATATAGAGGAAAATTGTGACTTATAATCAATGCCTCCAAAAAAAGAATCCTTTTTTCTGCGGTTTCACATCTTCGGACTGGGTAGCTGCTACAAGACGTTTAGAACCCTGGTTCTGATGCGCCCGGATTGTCTCATCCAAACGTCTGTATCTGTCTTCCTCTTTTTCCTCACGCAGCTTCAGCAGATAATCAATTTCTTTGGAAACACTTTCGCTGATCTGATCGTTCAGCTCTTTGTTATTTTCTTTTAAAGCAGTTGTGACGATGTTACCCACAATTTTTTCAAATTGAAGGAGTTTATCCACATCAAATTCCAGTTCCGATAACGTTGTTTCCAATACATCCGCAACGCACTTTTCGGAATCTTTTTTATCTGATACGGTTTCTCTTTTACCGTCCTTAACTGGTCTATCCTGACTGTTTCCATTCTGATGCGGCTTGTCCTTAGCGCTTTCAGTCAAAGTCTCTTTCTGAGGCTTCTGCATACCTTCTGCTGTCTGTTCTTTCTGTTTGTCTCTCTCTTGTTCTGAAGCGGCAGCCTGTACCTGTTTATCTGCTTCATGATCTTTATCAAGTGATTTCCTGTTCAGTTTCTCTTCCAGGTGAATAATGTTATCTGTATTTTTGATTTCCCTTTTTGCAATCTCCGGTATTAAAACTTTGATTGCCTTTAATTGAAATCCTCTCTCTTTCAGTTCTTTAATATTCTGAAATATACGAATATTTTCTTCTGTATAGTATCGGTGACCCAGTTCAGTCCGCGCTATGGGCAGTTCCAGTTCCTCTTCCCAGTAACGCAGAACATGCGCTTCTACTGCGACCTTCTTAGCCGCATCGGAGATCATATATCTCGTCTCGTCCATTATTTCCATACGTCCCCTCCATTATAAAATAGAATCTATACAGGCATTTTGGCTCTAAGCAAAACGTAAATCTGCACATGGCTATTATATCATATTGATTCTTAGATTCAAACATGGAGATATCGCAAATAATGTCAGGAAAACACCCGTTTCATCAGGAAAATTCAGGCTTCGACGAAATTCCCGTCTAACGCATTAATACATTGCTAATTTCTTCAGACGGGTTATTTCCTCTTTTGTTAAAATATACTTTTCCTGCACCTTTTTAAGGGGTATATTATTATGAATGTCTTCTAAGGCATTCAGCATATCACATCTGGCTTTACCGGTAGCATGGGTCACTGCCTGGGCAACAGCCTTATTTACTGCTTCTCCTACTGCTTCTTCCAGTTCGGTCTTAAATAATTCTCTGATCGCTTCACACATATCGTTCTTCGCCTCCTGAAACTCTTTCTTATTGGTTCTTATTATCATATCCATTGCAGACTGATAAAGCTTGTTTTTCTGATTCTTTTCATACTCCCTGGATAAATGTTCCATCAGTCTTCTGTCATTTATGCCTTCATCTAATCCTCTTAACCATAGATTTTCTTCTTTTGTAAGCATTCTGGTTATGAGTAATTGTATTGGCATAATATCCCCCAAAATATAAAAAATCCCTTCTTCTTGTTTTACTATCTGAAATCCCCTTACCCGCTTCCAATGATTGATTAATTTTAAAGGAAAACGCCTGCTTACAAAAGTAAGGGTGATATCTCTGATATCAATTGGGGCATGACCGCTTCCTTCCTGTTTGAACAGACAGGCGTAAGCATAGCATTTGTAAAAGTCATCTATACTTAAATAATCTTTTGGATTTTTATATTCAATGATATTATATTTTCGAAAAATCCGTCCAATGTTCTTTTTAATCCGGATATTCTCCTTATTCTTAATTACCAATACATCAATTTGCTTTGGTTTCGTCCCCAGCATATGTTCATTCTCAAAGTCCAGATGTTTAAATTCGTCCTGCAGTTCTATCTGAAGTACAGCATAAAAAGCCGGATGCCATTGTAACATCTCCTTTGGCATGAATCCACTCCCTTCTATGGATCCATTCCCTCAGGTATTGAATGCCTCAAGATCAGAAGCGAAAGATCCTTGATAAAAATAAAGATTAGCAACTCTTTAACAACCAGATAAATTCCTTGCCATGGATATTCTATAAAATTTCACTTAAATATTCTTATAATGGGAAGTTAAAGCAGATCTGCTTCATTAGAAATATATATTTTATTATAGGACAAAGCGTTTATGAAGTCAACATAAATATTAACTTTATATTTTTTTCTTTATATTAGCAACATATTATTTTAGCACAATCTATATTTTATAAAAAAGCGCCCACCTTAATCAAGATGAACGCTCTTCCTGCTACTTCTGCATGTTTGCAAATTTTGTATAATTCGGCAGCCATACAAGCTCTACCGTACCAATGGGACCATTTCTCTGTTTTGCTATAATTACTTCGGCAATGTTGGGCCGGTCGGTATCTTTGTTATAATAATCATCACGATACAGGAACATAACCACATCGGCATCCTGCTCTATCGCTCCGGATTCACGAAGGTCAGACAACATAGGCCGGTGTTCCGGACGCTGTTCTACTGCACGGCTCAACTGAGACAGTGCAACCACAGGTACATGCAGTTCCCTCGCAACTTCTTTCAGAGATCTTGAAATATCGGAGATTTCCTGCTGCCTGGAATCTGTTTTTTTACTTCCGGTCATCAACTGAAGGTAGTCAATAATAATGATTCCCAGATCCTGTTCCAGTTTGTACTTTCGGCATTTGGAACGTAAATCGTTGATAGAGATACCCGGTGTATCATCAATAATCAAATGGGATTTTCCAATAATCCCTGCGCCTTCAATCAGTTTGGACCAATCTTCGTCCGACAGATTACCGGTTCGTATGGATTGGGAATCAACTTTAGATTCCAGGGAGAGCAGACGGTTAACCAGCTGCTCTTTTGACATTTCCAAACTGAATATCGCTACTGTTTTATTTTCCTTGAATGCCATATTCTGTGCAACGTTTAATACAAATGCCGTTTTACCCATAGAAGGACGGGCTGCTATCAGAATAAGGTCGGAAGGCTGGAATCCTGATGTCTTATAATCCAGATCAATAAAGCCGGTAGGTATTCCGGTAACACTCCCTTTATTTTTGGCAGCCTGCTCTATTTTATCCAATGCATTCAGCACAACTTCCTTAATCGGGACATAATCACCGGAAGTATTGCACTGCACGATATCAAATATTTTCTTCTCGGTATCACCCAGAATATCCTCCAGCCTGTCCTTTGCCACATAACAGGTATTTGCAATATCTTCCGTCGTCCGGATCAGTTTCCGGAGCATTGACTTTTCCTGAACGATGTTAGCATAATATTTTACATTAGCTGAAGTCGGTACTGCATTCAGCAGATCTCTTACAAATTCCAGGCTGCTGATTTCCGGAGGTACTTCCTTTTCCTTTAGCCTGTCCTGTAATGTAATCAGATCTACCGGTTTACCTTCATTGTACAATTCCAGCATGGATTCAAATAAAACCCCATACTGGTGCTGATAGAAATCTTCGCTGCTGATAATCTCGGAAGCAGTCATAATCGCTTCTCTATCCATGATCATAGAGCCAATTACAGACTGTTCTGCCTCGACGCTATGTGGCAATACTCGTTTTATGAGTGCTTCTTCCATGTCAGGCTTCCTCCTAAGCTTCCTTTACTACAACCTTTAATTCCGCTGTTACTTTCGGATGCAGCTTAATCGGCACAATTGTAGTACCAAGCGCCTTAATGGGATTTGTAAGAAGCATTTTTTTCTTATCAATGTCATATCCCAGCTGCGCTTTCGCTGCTTCTGCAATTTCTTTGGATGAAACAGAACCAAACGTTCTTCCGCCCTCTCCAACCTTGATGGACACCGTAACCTGCTTTTCTGCAATTTCAGCCGCAAATGCCTTTGCTTCGTCCAGAATCTGCTGTGCCACTTTTTCCTCATGTGCCTTCTGAAGCTTCAGGTCATTGATATTCTTCGGCGTTGCTTCAATGCCTAATTTTTTCGTAAATAAATTTCTTGCATAACCATCGCTGACATTTACAATGGTGCCTTTGTTTCCAAGTGATTTTACATCTTCCAATAATATAACTTTCATTTAAATCGCTCCTTCTTCTGTCATTTTAATAATGACATCTTTTAATTTCCTGATAGCCTCTTCTACCGTTGTATTCTTCAACTGTGCACCGGCTATATTCAGATGGCCTCCACCGCCCATGCGCTCTGTAATGATCTGTACATTGACCTCATCGATGGAACGGGCGCTGATATATACCTGTTTATTAAACGGCGTAAACACAAAGGATGCCTTCACACCGATAATATTCAATAATTCATTTGCTGCCTGAGCACCTACTACCGTAGGACTTTCAATATTTTCACTCGGACAGATGCTAAAGGCATAGCAGTTTAAGAACAGCTCCGCATGCCGGACCGCTTCTGCTCTTGCTTTATATGCAGCCATATCATTTCTCAGCATTTTACGGACTCTTGTTACATCCGCTCCGCAGCGTCTTAGAAAAGCTGCTGCTTCAAAAGTACGGACTCCTGTCTTCGCCACAAAATTATTTGTATCAATAATAATACCTGCATAGATACAATCTGCTTCAATATTCTTAAGCTTAATGCCATCTACAAAATACTGCAGGATTTCCGCAACCATCTCACAGGTAGAAGAAGCATATGGCTCAATATAAGACAGAACTGCATTTTTAATAACTTCACTGCTCTGACGGTGATGATCCAGAACAACAATAGTCTTCGTCTGATCCAGTATAGAGGAACATTCAGCCATACTTGGACGGTTGGTGTCCACTACTACCACAACTGTATTGTTATCTACTATTTCTTCCGCCTGGGCATGGTTTACAAACATATCACTCTCATAATCTTTGTTATTCAGGAACATATTCATCCAGGGACGGATCGAACTGTTTCCATCTTCGATTACAATATGAGCCTTTTTATTCATGAGTCTTGCCGCACGGTATACACCGATAGACGCTCCAAAAGAATCAATATCCGTAATCTTGTGGCCCATGACCACCACATCTTCCTTGCTGTCAATAAATTCCCGCAGGGCATGTGCTTTTACCCTTGCTTTCACACGGGTACTCTTCTCCATCTGCTGTGATTTTCCACCATAATAAGAAATTTTCTCATTATCCTTAACGACTGCCTGATCGCCGCCCCGGCCTAGTGCCAGCTCTATTGCAATACGTGAAAAATCATAATTCTGTACATATCCATTTCCATTCATACCAATACCTATACTCAGGGTAACGCTCATATCATTGCCGATGTTAACAGACTTTACTTCCTCCAATAAGGAAAAACGGTTAGATTCCAGAGTTGTTAACGATCTCTGCTTGATTACAACAAAATACTTGTCTTTTTCAATCTTCTTCACAATCCCGTCAAGGCTGGCCATGTATTTATTAATTTTACGATCTATGAGTGCCATCAAAAGAGACCTGCGGACTTCTTCCACGCTCTCTAAAGCTTCATCATAGTTATCAATATAAATAAGGCCTGCTACCAATTTCTGTTCTTTATTCTCTCTGATATACTGGTTTAATTCTGTTGTATCAAACAGGTATACTGCGATCAAATAATTCTGGTCTTCAGGCACATCCACGATATTAACGGAGTCCGTCAGCTCCTCAATGGATACCTTCTGCATCTGTGCACGGTAATCTTCACCTTCAAAATGAACTTCTATAGTCTGTATCTCCTCATTTTTAGGCAGGACATTGACACTGATCTCGGGAAACAGGTTTAATATATTTTTATGATATTTCGGATCTTTTCCCACCGCATTACAAAACGCTTCATTCATCCAGATGATTTTACCCTCTGTGTCCAGCAAACCATATGGTATGGTAAATTTTTGAAGCATCTTCTTCTGTATCTGCCCATACTGCGTGGCAAATGACACCAGTTCAGTCATAATACGGGGTTTGTACAATACAAATACGCCGATAATCATAACGATATATACCACACTGAACAGCGCTGCTACTATTCCGGCCTTGGTATTTACTGAAAATACAGCAATATTCATCAACAGTAAAAACACTGCCAGAGCCAGCGGCCATTGCATATATGACTTTAATTTCCCGCTATATTTTATCTTTCTATTTATCTTTTTCATAGATTGTACTCCCATACTTAAAAAAGGATAGTATTAACTACTCTATTCTATCACAAAATCTATTAGTGGGAAAGACCTTTTTATGTAGTCTACTTTCAGACAAAATGTGATTAGTTACTGGACCTTCCTGTCTGACCGTGCCAGTCACTGTGATTCTACAAATTCCCTTGTTATTTCCTGTCATCTTATGTTAGAATGTAGCTGTATCAAAAAAACGCAAACATGAAGGAGTGGAATACATGGGTGGAATATTCGGCGTAGCTTCAAAGACGAGCTGTGTACAGGATTTATTCTTTGGAATTGACTATCATTCACATTTGGGCACCAGACGAGGCGGTATGGCAGTATATGGTAAAGACGGATTTAACAGGGCAATCCATAATATTGAAAATTCCCCTTTTCGTACTAAATTCGAACGGGATATTGAAGAATTAGAAGGAAATCTGGGAATCGGCTGCATCTCTGACAATGAACCTCAGCCTTTATTGGTGCAGTCCCATCTTGGCAGCTTTGCCATAACAACTGTAGGTAAAATCAACAATATCGACCAACTGGTCCAAAATGCATACGACAATGGCTGTACTCATTTTCTGGAAATGAGCGGAGGCCATATAAACGCTACAGAGCTAGTGGCTTCTCTGATCAATCAAAAAAGTTCTATATTAGAAGGAATGTTATATGTTCAGGAAATGGTGGAAGGCTCCATGACCATGCTGGTCATGACACCAAATGAGATTTATGCATCCAGAGACCGCATGGGCAGAACCCCTCTTGCCATTGGAAAAAAAGAGGACTCTTACTGCGTATCTTTTGAATGTTTTGCATACGTCAACCTGGGCTATGTGGATTATAAAGAACTGGGTCCCGGCGAGATCGTAAAAATCACACCGGAATGTGTAGAAACTCTGAGCAAGCCAAGAGAGAAAATGAAAATCTGTTCTTTCCTCTGGGTTTACTATGGATATCCAACATCTTCTTATGAAGGTGTCAATGTGGAACAGATGCGTTACAATTGCGGACGTCTTCTGGCTAACCGTGATACCGTTAAGCCGGACGTTGTTGCCGGTGTTCCCGATTCCGGCGTTGCCCATGCCATCGGTTATGCAAATGCAACCGGGATTCCTTATTCCCGTCCTTTCATTAAATATACACCAACCTGGCCCCGTTCCTTTATGCCCCCGAAACAGAGCCAGCGTAATATGATCGCGAAAATGAAGTTAGTTCCGGTGGAAGCTTTAATCCGTGACAAAAAACTGTTATTGATTGACGATTCAATCGTACGCGGTACCCAGCTTCGGGAAACTACCGAGTTTCTCTATCAGGAGGGTGCAAAAGAAGTACATATCCGTCCTGCATGCCCGCCTCTGATGTTCGGATGCAAATATCTGAATTTCTCACGTTCAAATTCTGAGATGGATTTGATTACAAGACGTATTATCCGTGAAAGAGAAGGAGAAAACGATATTAATATGTTGGATGATTATACGAATCCGGACAGTCAGAATTATATCGAAATGATAGATGAGATCAGAAAACAGCTCAATTTCACAACCCTGCGTTATCACCGTCTGGATGATATGCTGGCTTCCATCGGAATTGAACCATGTAAACTATGTACGTATTGCTGGAATGGCAAAGAATAAAATAACGGCAGCCCGGGAAGAAATTTCTCCCGGGCTGTTTTTAACACTCTATTATCATCTGATTACCGGTTCCCTCTATGAGCCTGTCTGTACCAAGTAATCCCGCTTTCCAGTTTTGATACCCGCCTTCCACTGTGAGAATGATCTGACTGCCCTCTCTTCTTGCAGATGCAGTCATCACTATCTTACCTTTTGTGTCCGGTATTTCCACCGATGCTGATGCACCATCCGTAAATTCTGAGAGATAGAGTGTAACGCCATCCGCATAATTATAGGATACTTCTACCCCATTATTTCCAACCGGCAGAATGGTGTTTTCTTTTACCAGGAGGGGCAGTGAAAAATAATCATGTCTCTCTTTCTTCCATGATCCCCCCTTTATTTCTTCCCCGCTGATCAAGTTGATCCAGGTTCCTTTTGGCAGATAGTAATCCACTTCCCCTGATTCTTTAAATACAGGCGCTACCAGAAGAGAATCACCCAGAAAATATTGTTTGTCCAGAGTATCACAGGCACGGTCATTTGGATATTCTATAAACATTGGACGGTGCATCGGTATTCCCTGTTCATGAGCCGTAACTGCCTGCCGGTACAGATAGGGCATCAGACTGCATTTTATATTCACAAACTTCTTCAGCACTTCACATGCTTCCTCATCAAACAGCCAGGGAACCCGGTATGAAGAAGATCCATGAAGCCGGCTGTGGGAAGTCAGCAGGCCAAACTGACACCAGCGTTTGTAGATATCTGCAGGCGCAGTCTGTTCAAACCCACTGATATCATGACTCCAAAAACCAAATCCGCCAAGCGCCAGGGACAGTCCTCCCCGCAGCGTCTCTGCCATGGAAAGGTAGGTAGCGGAACAGTCTCCTCCCCAATGTGCCGGAAATTTTTGACCTCCCACGGTTGCAGAACGTGCAAATAAGACTGCCTCTCCCTGTCCACGCTCTCTTTCCAGCAATTCAAAAACGGTCTGATTATACAAATAGGTATAATAATTGTGCATTTTAACCGGATCAGAATTATCAGAGTACACAATATCCCTTACCGGAATGCGCTCGCCAAAATCGGTCTTGAAACAGTCAACCCCCATATCCAGCAGGGTTTTTAACTTGCTTTGATACCATTTTGCAGCTTCCGGGTTCGTAAAATCCACAAGTCCCATACCCGGCTGCCACAGGTCTGTCTGCCAGACACCTCCATCCTGTTTTTTAACCAGATATCCTTTTTCCATCCCCTCCCGAAACAGGCAGGACTGCTGCGCTATGTATGGGTTAATCCATACGCAGATCTTTAACCCTCTGTCATGATACCGCTGCAGCATCCCTTTTGGATCCGGAAATACTTTCGGGTCCCAGATAAAATTGCACCATTCGTATGCATCCATCCAGTAACAGTCAAAGTGGAATACATGAAGCGGAATATCCCGATCAGCCATCCCCTGTATAAAACCGGAAGTTGTCGCCTCATCATAATCTGTAGTAAATGACGTGGTAAGCCACAGACCGAAGGACCATGCCGGAGGCAGCGCCGGTCTTCCGGTCAGCTCCGTATATTTACTGATTGCCCCTTTGGGGCTCCCTCCGCCTATCACGTAATAATCCAGGCGTTCGCCTTCCACTGAAAACTGTACCCGTTCCACTTTTTCACTTGCTATTTCGTAGGATACATCGCCTTCATGGTCTACCAGAACGCCATATCCTTTATTAGTAACATAAAAGGGAATATTTTTATAAGCAATCTCACTTGCGGTTCCGCCATCCTCATTCCACATCTCTACAATCTGCCCGTTTTTTACAAAAGGTGTAAACCGTTCTCCCAGACCATAGATATATTCATCCACATCAATAGCAAGTTGTTCCAGCATATATCCTTTTCCGGTCTTATTATTTTTCATGTGGGCAAGATTGCGAAACCCGGTCTCTGTGAGAAACCGATCTCCTTCGTAAAATGACATTTTCCACCCATTGGGAGACTTGTCAATTACGGCCTTCAGACTTCCGCTCTGATAAATCAGAGCATTCTCTTCTTCCCAAATAGTTACCCCGGGATTTGTCTCTGCAATTTCTGCAAAAGGCCCCCTGCAGACGGCTCCCATGTGATGCACTGCCGATACCTTAATCACACCTTCCATCGGGCTGGTTAAAGATACGGTGAGCACCGGCAGGTTCAGGCTGTCCCCTCTTCCTGAAATATGATTTCCCGGTACTAAAATCTGAAGTGCGTTTCCATCTATTATATGTCTTGCATATTCTACTGCGTATGCCGGAGTCATCTCATCTCTCAGCCTCCAGTATCCATTTGTAAATTTCATATTTTCACCCTTTCTGCATGCCAAACTTATTCCGGCATATGTTTTTCCAAAACCCGCTCCATAAAATCAGAAATAATAAATACCGCAGGACCGGGAGTAAAGAATATACTCATTGGCAGCGCCCAAAACAAAGCCAGAACACAGCCTATTACCATAAATACAGCCAGCGTAGTCAAAATGTACCGGACTGCCATATACATTCCAAGTTTCCATATCCACCCGGCGCTCATATCAAACCTTGACAATGCGGGGAATGCATAACATGCTGCTGCACATACATAGACAGAGACCAGATAGTAAAAGCAGATAAAGAAAAGTCCGGTATTACCGCTGGTTTTCTGCATCAGGATTCCCATGTTCAACTGGACAAGAAAGGTCACTCCCACAACTGCCGCCCAAATCCCCGTTGCTGGCACAAAATTTATCCGGAATGCATGGCAGAATTCCCGAAATGCATAGCCGTTCCCTCTTTTTACCGACTTTACAACACTGTAGTAAAGCGCTGTGGTAGATGCTCCAATCGTAATAACGGGAAGGCAGCATATGATCCAGAGTATTCCCACCAGCAGCAGATCAAAAATCTTTCCCATTATTCCTGTGTAGCTGCCTCCAAAGTCAAATAACCGCTGATTATCCATATTTTTCCTCCTGAATAGCGCAAGCTGTGCTTACCAGAGCTTTCCGTTGCGGGCAAATACCGGTATTTCATCCAGGGGAGCCTGCACGTCTATTACCTGACCGCCCCGATACTCCCTGTTATCATGTATGCTGTGCCACATTCCCTCCGGCAGATATACCCTGCGCTGCCGTTCCTTTTCATGGAGGATGGGCGCTACCAGAAGGTTTGGTCCAAACATATATGCATCCTCTGTTTCCCAGCATATTTTGTCCTCTGGGAAATCATAAAATAACGGGCGCATCACAGGCGTTCCTTTTTCATGGGCTTCTTTCATAATCTCAGTAATATAGGGCTTCATCTTCTCTCTCAATTCCATATACTTTGTACAGATTGCCAGAACCTCTTCCCCATAGGACCAGACTTCATTATCCGCACCGCTGATATGCTTTCCTCCTCCGGTAGTACCAAGTGCCTCCTTAAAAGGCTCACGAAAACCATGCAGCCGGAATACCGGACAAAATGTACCAAATTCAGACCAACGGACAAGACATTCCCTGAAAGTATCATCTTCAATATTACCCCCATGGAATCCTCCGATATCGGTTGTCCACCAGGGGATTCCGGACAGCCCCATATTCAGTCCCGCTGCCAGCTGGTTACGCATAGAGCGAAAGGAAGAATCAATATCTCCTGACCACACCAGGGTTCCGTATTTCTGAGATCCTGCCCAGGCGCAGCGCAGCAGATTCACGATATTTTCCTGTCCGGCTGCTTCCATTCCCTCATATGCCATTCTGGCAAATTCCCTGGGATAAATATTGCCCACTTCCATATCCGCCCCCTTAAAATAGCGGTAATGGCTGTACTCATACCCGGTAAATTCCGGTTCTGCCTCATCCAGCCAGAATATTTTAATGCCCAGATCGTAATAGTTCTGGCGGATTTTATTCCATACGTAAGCCCTTGCTTCCGGGTTTGTCGGATCGATGATACAGGCATCTCCTAATTGCCCAATCCGTTTGCCATGTTCCGAGCGGGTCAGATATCCCAGCTCTTCCATCTCTTTATAATTTTCACTCTGTGCATCAACCGTGGGCCAGATAGAAACCATCAGCTCTATACCCATTTCTTTTAGCTCATCCACCATCTTCTTCGGGTCCGGCCAATAATCCAGGTCGAACTTCCAGTCTCCCTGGTTCGTCCAGTGGAAAAAGTCTACTACAATTACCGAAATCGGCAGCCCCCTCCTCTTGTACTCCCTTGCTGTTTCCATTATTTCATCCTGAGTCTGGTACCGCAGTTTGCACTGCCAGAAGCCCATCCCGTATTCCGGCATCATCGGTACCTTCCCCGTTGCATCTGCATAAGCTTCCTCTATTTCCGCTGGTGTATCCCCGGCTGTGATCCAGTAATCCATCTGCTTGGTGGAGTGCGCCGTCCATTCCGTCACATTCTTTCCAAAGGTAACATAACCGATTGCCGGATTGTTCCACAGCATTCCATATCCTTTATTGGAAAGTACAAAGGGGATGCTTGCCTGGGAATTACGGTGTGCCAGTTCCAGCGTACAGCCTTTCACATCCAGATAAGGCTGCTGATACTGTCCACATCCATACAGCTTCTCTCCTTCGTTTGGCTCAAACCGTACCATCAGGCGATAATTGTCGGTATTCGGATGAGGTTCAAAAGTTCTCGGCACAATTTCAAGGGCACTGTTGAACTCCTTGCGTCCCTGGATTTCTTCCCGGATACGTTCATATTCTTCCAGCAAAAGTTCCCCTTTGTCATTTTTAAAACGAAGCTTACCGGTGGGCGTTATTTCACAACGGATTTTTCCATTCACAAGAACGGTTTCTCCATTTTCCTGGTATATCTTGCTTTCACATTCATCCGGCTCCAGTAATGCCCCATGATCTTCTGCCAATAACTCGTGCCTCTGAGTGGCACGAATACGGAGACTGTTTTTCCCCCATGGTTCCACACACAGCAATTCTTTATCAAAACGCCTCCATATTTTATTTCCCTCGCATTTAATCATTGAATTCTCCTTTTTTATCTGTTTTTTTTACCAGAATTATTTCCCCTATAGGATTTATCTATAATTTTTATTGCTTTAGCTGCCACTGCTTTTACCATGCGGCTGCACCTATTCCTTCACAGCCCCTGCAGTCAGACCGCCAACGATATACTTCTGTAAAAATACAAATATAATCACTACCGGCAGAACGAGTATCGCCCCGTATGCCATAATACAGTTCCATTTTGTTCCGTATTTACTCTGGAATTTATATATGTTCGCAGTCAGAGGCCTCATCTCAGGTTTTACATTAAAGGTCATGGAGTATGCCAGATCATTCCACCCGTTTAAGAAGGAGATAACCACAACTGTGATGACTCCGGTCTTGATTGCAGGCAGCATAATCTTAAAGAAGGATTTGTACACTCCGCATCCGTCTATACGCGCCGCATCATCCAGAGAGGCAGGGATGGATTTAAAATAGGGTCTTAACGTAACAATTATAAATGGAACCGTACCGGATGCTATGGCTAGCGCCGGACCGATATAGGTTCCCAGTAATCCGATCTTATTGAATATCAGGTACATGGGCGTCAGCATCAGAGATGCCGGAAGCATCTGGGTCACTAAAAAGGTTAATAAGAACCCTTTCTGCCCCGGCACCTTATACCTGCCCATTCCATATGCTGCCGGAACACCGAACACCAATGATATACACATGGCACAGACAGCGATACATGCACTGTTTTTCAGGGATGCCAGAAAATCCTTATCCTGTAAATTCTGAAGCCACGGATCGAAGGTAAACTGATGGGGATAATAGGTCACCAGCTTTCCAAAAGACTCCATGTCTGTCTTAAAGGACATACTGATCAGCCAGTAAATGGGGAATAGAAAAACAATTGCAATCAGCACAGAAATGATACAGTAAATGACATTAACCCGAACAGATTTATACCGGAACATATGAAAACCAGAGGTTTTTGACTTTTCATTCATACTAATCGTCCTCCTTTGCAGTAAGTCTCAGGTAGAACAAACCGATAATAAATAAACAGCCAAACAGGATCATCGCCGATGCCGCCCCTTTTGAAAATTCATACTGTGTAAATGACTGGGTATAGGAATAGGTGCCCAGTACATCGGTGGAATTTAAAGGTCCTCCCGCCGTCATAACAAACATTAAGTCAAAGGCTTTAAATGTATAGATAAATCCCAGCATCAGGACGGATAAAATAGCCGGTTTCATAAGCGGCAGTGTAATATGCAGAAACCGCTGTAATTTATTGGCTCCGTCCATTGAAGCACTTTCATAGATATCATCCGATATTCCCGTCAAACCGGAGGTTAGAAGAAGCATATTAAATGGAATACCAACCCAGCAGTTTACTGCAATCACTGCAATCAGTGCCGTACTGGTGCTGACCAGCCACTCTACCGGAGTATGTATTACACCCAGCTTCATCAACAGGTTATTGATGACTCCCTCTGTCACGCCAAACATATTTTTACCCAGCAGTGCAGTGACAGACATTGGCATCATATAGCCAATTAATACGAGTCCGCGGATCGGTCCCGCAAAAGTAAACTTTTTAGAAAAGAACATTGCAAACAGAAATCCAATGGTAAACTGTACCACCAGACAGGCGATGGTGAAAATAAAAGTATTCCTGATTACCAGCTGGAATGTAGGATCCTTAAATAGCTGCATATAATTCTCCAGTCCCACAAATACAGAAGCACCGGACTTAAAATTTTTAATATTCGTATTCTTAAAGCTGAGTATAAAGTTATAGATTAAGGGATATCCCAAAATGAGAATCATATAGAGAAATCCAGGCATTATAAAGGTATAACCCTCAAAGCGTTTCTTCTTAGCCATGTTCATTTTCATAAATCATCCACTTCCTTTCTACGTCAGAGCGGGCGATTCAGAGCGTGTTTGAATTTCAGACACGCCCTTATCCCGTCCTTTCCCAATATCCAGCCGCCTGACTATTCCTGTGCGGCGATTGGTGTCTCCTGAAGGATTGGATTAATGACTGCTGCTGCTTCTTTCATGGCTTCTTCGCCGGTCTTATTTCCAAGGAGGGCTGATTGTTCAGCCGTATATAATGCTTCGGAAATAGTAGGCCAGGACTCGTGAGGGCCTCTTGCTACCGCATAATTCATTTCATCGCTGAACACTGCAAATCTTTCGTCATCTGACCAGGTGGTATTCAGTGCCACGGAATCCTCACGTACCGGGAACTTTCCTGCACCTTCACACCAGGCTGCATTATTCTGTGCGCTGGTCATCCATTTTAAAAATTCAACGCAGGCTTCTTTTTCTTCACTTCCGGCACATACACCGAAGTTCTCACCTCCGATAACGGAAGCAAACTTCTTATCCTTTGGCAGCAAAGCAATCTTATACTCAAATGCTCCCTTAATTCCTTCGTCAAACTGGGCGAGCTGCCAGGTTCCGGATTCCAGCATAGCTGCTTTTCCGGCACAAAATGCGTTATAAGAATCCGACTGGGACCAGTTTACCACTTCCTTACTCATGTAACCTTTGTTTACCAGACCAGCTAGATAGTCAAGTGCCCTTGCGGCTTCCGGCGAATCAGTGGAACCCACATCAGCACCAGCCGAATACAGCCAGGGGATAAACTGGAAAGTTCCCTCCTCCGTACCGATTGCAGACATTGCAAAACCATATACCCCATCTGCCGCGTTTGTAGTTTTGGCACAGACCTCTTCAAACTCGTCCCAGGTCTCCGGCGCTTTATCAAATCCTGCTGCTTTTAACAGATCCACATTATAAGCAATTGCCAGACAGTTGGAATTATTGGGAATACCATAGATATTGCCGTCCGCATCCTTACAGCTGCTAAGAGGCCCTGGATAAAACTGCTCCAAATCCTTCCAGTCTTTCATTTGACCGGTAATATCCTCAAATACACCCAATGATATGTAGGAAGCCATATCCGGTGAATCCACCATTCCAATATCCGGAAGCTCACCGGAAACAGCACCTATTGTGTATTGTTTCATCAGTTCTTCACGTGATATATACGTACACACAATATTGATGTCACTCTGCATGGAGTTATACTCTTCCACCATTTTTTCCAGTATCGGCGCCTCATGTTCAAAGTAATGCCATAGGGTAACCTCTTTACCCCCGTTAGATGCCGGTTTCCTTGCACTGGCAGCCGCATCCTGCGGCTCTGTATCCTGTGTCCCTGTATCCTGTGCCGTTGTGCCAGCCGCTGCTTCTGTGATCCGGGCAGTTGACGCTGCATCTGTGCCTTTTTCCCCAGCAGGCTTTTCTGCTGAAGAACTGCCGCAGCCGCTCACAAGCCCCGTAATCATCATTCCTGCCAATACTGCCGCAGCCAATCTCTGATACCTCTTTTTCATAGTTTGTTTCCTCCTTTATCGTATTTAAGATGTTCTAATTATAATAATATTAGTTTAAATGATAAACTTAATATTTTAAGAAATGGGATACGATTTTAAGATACAATTTTAAGATTGGAGGAAAATTTTAAGAAACAGGCAGCAGTATCCGTATATTTCTATTTGGCACGGGATTTCAGAAACTCAGCAACACTGGCGCCTTCCACCTCGCGAAATACTTTATTGAAATATTTCGGATCTGAAAAGCCTACGTGATAGGGTACTTCTTCCTTTGGCATTCCCTTATTTACCAGCAGTCCTTTTGCCACCTCTATCCGGTAGTGCTTCAGAAATTTTGAAAATGTCACTCCGATTTCTTTATTGAAGAGATAGCAGAAATACTCCTGGGTCATTCCCAGGTCTTCCGCCAGATCCTTTTGGCTTATTTTGGCAGCATAGCTCTTTTCTATTATATTTAATGCTTTAATAACCAGGGGATGAGCACCGGGATATTTTTCCTGGAGATCCTTGATTCCATCTTCCAGATACAGCTTGTCCTTTTTAGAAAGACGCGCCAGCAGATCTTCCACATCCTCATAGGTAACAGGTTTGATCAGATAATCCTGTACTTCCAGTGAAATTGCCTGCCTTGCCACATCAAATTCTTCATAGGCACTTATAATAACAAACTGCGTAGAAATCTCCATTGCATGTACGGCTCTGATCAGAGATAGTCCATCCATATAGGGCATTTTAAGATCGGTAAACACGATTTCAGGCTTTAGAATGTGTATCAGCTCCAGCGCCTGCTTTCCGTCGGATGCTTCCGCTACAATCTCATATTCATCCGAAATCGTGGTAATAAGATTCCGCAGTCCTCTTCTTGCCCTTTGCTCATCCTCGACAATCATAATTCTCATATGTTACCTCCTCCTGTATGCTATGTGGTTTTGGAATGTAAAACGTAAATCTGCATCCCTTTTGGTAAGATGTCTCAAGGGAAACCCGAAGCTTATTTCCATAGTACATTTTCATGCGTGTCACCACATTGGATATTCCAATACCCACCTCTTTTTCTTTAGATACCACCGGGTTAGCCAGCACCTCCTGTATGATCTGCTCCCTTTCTCTTGTCATTCCTATGCCATTATCTTCAATAGATAAGCAGAGGTACTCACCCATTCCGGTACCTGTTATATGGATAAATCCTCCTTCTTCCCGGCCCTCGAATCCATGCAGTATGGAATTTTCCACAAAGGGCTGAAGCATCAGCTTCCTGCACGGCCACTGGTCATATTCATGATCAAACTCTATGGTGTAATCAAATACATTTTCCAGCCGTTCCTTCTGCAGATACAGATATTGCTCAATCCAGGTAATCTCCTGATACATATAGACATTCTGATGCTTTTGATCAAAGGTATAACGTAAAATATTAGACAGCTTTTTCAGCAGCGTGGAGACCTTATAGTTCCCGCTTTCGATTGCCTCATAATTAATGGCA
>Ga0137302_10211_pt1 | contig 39772 bp, 44 predicted proteins | sample Ramsor2O_GlcNAcB_FD_97184 | JGI IMG/M metagenome (GOLD analysis project Ga0137302, IMG submission 97184) | Mouse cecal microbial communities from Vienna, Austria - N-Acetylglucosamine amended with D2O_GlcNAcB | ecosystem: Host-associated > Mammals > Digestive system > Large intestine > Cecum... | reverse complement strand
GTACATACAAAGGCAGTATTTGTGAACTCACCCAACAATCCATCCGGGGTTGTTCTGTCGTTAAAAACGATAAAGCGGTTGGCTTCCTTATTATATAGTAAACAGGAGGAATATGGGCATGAGATTTATTTGATTGGCGATGAACCGTATCGGGAACTGGTATATGATGATATAGAAGTTCCATATTTAACAAAATATTATCGAAATACAATCATCTGTTACTCCTACAGTAAATCCCTGTCTTTGCCTGGGGAGCGCATTGGTTTTATCCTTGTACCCGATGTCGTGGAACACGGGAAGGAAATCTATGCTGCAGTGTGCGGAGCGGGCAGGGCACTGGGATATGTCTGTGCCCCCAGCCTCATACAGCATGTGGTTGCAGAATGCACGGGTCAGGTTTCAGATTTGTCCATTTATAAAAGGAATCGTGATCTGCTGTATGAAGCATTGATATCATATGGGTATGAATGCATTTATCCTGATGGTGCCTTTTACCTTTTTGTAAAGACAATGATTCCGGATGCGTTAGTGTTTTGTGAGTATGCAAAAAAGTATGAACTGCTCCTTGTCCCGGGAGACGATTTTGGCTGTCCTGGATATGTCCGCATTGCTTATTGTGTTTCAACTGAACAAATTGAAAGAGCGCTGCCATACTTTAAACAACTGGCAGAGGATTATGCGAAAGGGGTGAACATATGACTAAGGTTAATGAAAACTATTTAAAGCTACCGGGAAATTATCTTTTTTCTTTGGTAAATGAAAAAGTTGCTTCCTATAAAAAAGAACGCCCGGATGCTCCAATCATAAGTCTGGGAATAGGAGATGTGACACTGCCGATTGCACCGGCGGTCATTGAAGCAGTATATAAGGCAGCTGATGAAATGACATGCAAGGATACATTCCATGGTTATGCGCCTGATTTGGGCTATGATTTTCTCCGGAAAATGATTGCTGAACATGACTACAAGGTGTGGGGATGCCAGATAGACAATGATGAGATTTTTATTTCAGATGGAGCAAAAAGTGATACGGGGAACATTCAGGAAATCTTTAGCAAGGACAGCAAAATTGCTCTTTGTGATCCTGTTTATACGGTATACCTGGATTCCAATATCATGGCTGGCAGGGCAGGAGAGTATAACGAAGCTACAGGAAAATGGAGCAGGATCATTTATATGCCTTGCACGGAAGAAAACAATTTTGTACCGGAAATTCCCAGGGAAACTCCGGATCTGATTTACCTATGTTTTCCTAATAATCCGACAGGTACTACTCTGTCCAGAGACCAGTTAAAGGTTTGGGTAGAGTATGCAAATAACGCGGGTGCAGTTATTCTTTTTGATGCTGCATATGAAGCTTATATAAGCGATGAATCCGTGCCGCATAGTATTTATGAGATTCCAGGAGCAAACACATGTGCAATAGAATTCCGCTCATTTTCGAAAAAAGCAGGGTTTACAGGGATGCGATTGGGATTTACTGTAATCCCAAAGGCATTAGTGCGGGATGGCATCTCCCTTCATTCCCTTTGGAAACGAAGGCATATAACAAAGTATAACGGTGCGCCATATATTATGCAGAAAGCTGGAGCTGCTGTATATACGCCTGACGGACAGAGACAGGTTATGGAACAGGTGAACTATTATAAAAGAAATGCGGAGGTTATTTGCAAAAGGCTTAGCCAGTGTGGTTTTACGATTTTTGGCGGAAGAAATTCCCCATATATCTGGATGAAGATACCGGGAAAAGAATCAAGCTGGCAGTATTTTGATTCACTGTTGAGAAAAGCTAATGTAATAGTGACACCAGGGAGTGGTTTTGGACCCAGCGGAGAGGGATATATTAGGCTTACAGCGTTTGGAACATATGAGGAGACGATACAGGCAATTGGACGAATAGAGAGTTTTGTATAGAAAACGCACAATAGAAGATAGAATACAGGAGGATGAAGTGTATACATATTTTTGGACAAGAGAAAAAAATAGACTTCTAATTAAATTGAATATGGAACTTATAAGGAGAGGTGAAATATACCTCTCCTTTAATATACGCTAAAATAGAATAAATCAATACTTCTTGAAAGAATAATAGTGATAAAGCTATCTAGTATTATATTAGTTAATTAAAGTAAAAGGAGTATTGAAAAATGAAGAACAGATTAAGAGATTTAAGGAAAGGCAGACGATTAACGCAGGAGGAATTCGGAGAAATCATATCTGTAACACAGCAGAACATTAGCAAATATGAAAATGATGTATATGAAATGCCAATAGATGTACTGGTAAAAATATCACAATATTTTAACGTGTCGATAGAGTACCTTTTAGGGCTGACCGAAATAAAACGTGACATTGCAGGACAGGTAGTTGTGAATAAGACTGTGGACGAATACTATGATTTGGTCGAAGCATTTAAAACTCTGGGAGATGAAGACCAGGAGCTGATCTGGTCAATTATTGAAAAAATGAAGCAGATTAGGAGAAGAAAGGAATGAAGGAAGTATGTTGAAAATTGCAATCTGTGATGACGATGTGAATTTTTCAGGCAAACTTGAGAATATGCTGTTAGAAATAAAAAGGACGGAGCATATTGAACTGGAACCAGAGGTCTATTTTGATGGGGAAGAGTTAGTTGAAGATGTATGTAAGAAAGGAAAAAGGTATGACTTGATATTCCTCGATATTGAAATGGCAAAAATGGATGGGATTGCGGCAGCAAAAGAAATAAGGAAGAGCGACGATCTCACTGAGTTGATTTATGTTACAAGTCATGAAAGTTATTCTGTAGAGGCGTATAATGTGCATCCCTTTCAGTTTATTGTCAAACCGATTTGCTATGATACCGTCCATAAACATTTTATGTCGGCATATGATAAACTTACGTCAGGCCCAGACTACTTTATATGCGAGTTTAAGACACATGCACATATTTTGAGAATGAGTGAGATTATGTATTTCAAAAGTAATAGGCGTGTACTCCAGGCTTATGTGGTAGACGGGAAAACCTATCCATTTTACGGTAAAATGGACGACCTGGAGGAACGTTTAATGCACGAAAAGGTGGATTTCTGGAGAATACATCAATCTTATCTGGTAAATGTCAGATATATTGATGACATTTCTTATGACAAAATTGTTTTGAAAAATGGGAAGCCTTTGCCCATCAGTGAAAAACGAAGAAAATCAGTTGGAGAAAAATATTGTACTTATGTAAAGGGGAACATCATTGAATAATACAATTTGTGGCTTCATAATGGCATTGTTCATGTCTCTCTTATCAGCATGGATATTAAGAGAATATTTATCAACCTTTTTGGAAGAAAGGAAAACAAGCTGGTGGACCAGGGCGAGGTGGGGTTTTTTTGTTTTATGGCAGGTCTGCTCTATACTGGGTATTATTAGATTGCCAGATTATGGTATCTTGGTGATAAGTGTGGCTGCCGTATTACTGGTGTCGTTTAATTATGAAGGTGGGCTATTCAAGAAAATAGTATTTACCGTTGTATATAACTCAATATGGATGTTGATTGAAATATTGTTGGTTTTTGTTTTTATTGCAATTGGATTTGATTATGCCGCACAGGAAATGCTTGGTTCGTTGATCTCTAAGTTGCTTTTATTATTACTGGTAGTATCATTAAAGCGCTTCTTTGGCAATGAAAAAATCAGGGCTCTGCCACACTCCTATAATATGATGTTGGTGTTGATTCCTTTGGGAAGCATGTTTGTAGTTTACACTTCATTTTTAATGGGGGCCGGCAGCTATAAAACTTCGCATGTTTATTGGTCCTTTTCTGCTTTGGTAATCATGCTTCTGATTAATGCTCTGATATTTTCTATTTATTTACGATTATCGGAGGATCTGGAGCTACGACAGAAGAATGTAGTTTATAAGCAGGAGATTGATTTATACAGCAAGCATATTGAGGAAAAAGAAAATGCCATGTTAGAGTTTCGGAAAGCCAGGCACGATTTGAAAAACCAACTAATTTATTTGTTGGAACGATGTGAGAAAAAAGAATATAAAGAATTAGAGCAGTTTCTGGAACAATTGATCGAAAGTGCCCCGTATGACAGCCTGACTATAGCAAAAACAGACAATTCAGTTGTGGACGCGTTGGTTAATTATAAATATTCAATTGCCAAACGCTTTGGGATCGAGTTTACAGTAAAATTGGAGATACCAATGCGACTTCCATTTGACAATGCAGACATGTGCATTATATTGGGAAATGCATTAGACAATGCATTGGAAGCCAACATCAGAGCAAGCATTAAGAAACGTTATATAAAGCTGAAAATGCGGATGGATATTCAGAATCTTGTAATTGTTGTTGAAAACTCATTCGATGGGCAGATAAACAAGGATAAAAAAGGGAAAATACTGACGGTAAAAACAAATAAATTAGATCATGGGCTGGGGCTGGATTCTATTCAGACGGCAGTGAATAAGTATCATGGCTTTATGAAGACAAGCTACACAGAGAATGTGTTTGTTTTGGAGATCGTGTTATACAACGAATAGAAATAGTTACATCAAATACCGAAAAAGTTACATTACTGCCGTAATCACTGCTTTTTTGTGCTAGAATATTGGAAAAAAGAGGAGGTTAATTACTATGAAGAAATTTAAAGAATTCTTTACACGTCACATGAAAGCTTCAAACACTTTTGCCTGCATGGCTTTAGCCTTTGCTGTCATAGCTGCTAACAGTCCATGTTGCTGTGTTTACCATCAGCCGGATAAGCCGAATCTCAAAAACTTGAGGAAATTCTGATGGATTGGCTGGCGGATAAACTTACCAGCTACATTGTCAAAGAAAAGAACATTAGCAGTGAGAGTTATGAGGTATACCGGTATGGCATGCTTACCGGACTGGAGATGACTTTATGTATGGCTATATGCGCAATCATAGCCATACATTTAAAGTCATTTTTAGAGTTCACTGTTTTAATAGCAGTGTTTTTTTCTCTTCGGGCGTATGTTGGTGGCATCCATTTAAAGCATTATCTTGCATGCCTCGTTTGCTCGTGCCTGGTCATTACAGTCCTATTGGTTGCCTCTCATTCTTGGAACCCAGATATAAGTGTAGCTGCGATTGTTACATTTTCCTCGTGTATTGTGATTAATTGGTTGGCCCCGTCGGCAACAAAAGATAGGGTAAATGATCAAGAAGAGGAAGCGTTTTTTAATAAACAAAGGAAGCGAATTCTATTTGGAATTGCTGCTCTGGATATTGTGTTTATTATGTTAAAACTGAAAGTGTTCTGGAGTTTGATAATGTACACCATGCTGGCTGTATTGTTTTCAATGATTTTAGAAATAAGTAAAAAGTGGATGGAGGCGAAAAGGTGACAGGATATTTGTGGCCTTTTCTTCTGTAGAAGTAATGAAGGTATTGTTTTTAGGTGAAGAGGAGAGTACAGTACGAGAAATTGAAGAGATATTACGTGAGGATGAATCCATATGCTGGCACAGCTATTATGATTTGGAGACTGGAATTGAACTAGGGGAGTTTGATGTGGCCATATTGGACGATACAACTGCGAAGTCAGATATGGTATATAGTATAATTAAACTTAACTGCCATTTGACAAAACCTGTTTTAGTCCTTGTGGGGAACATTAGTGCCGCAGAAGAAAATTGTATATGGGGGATGGGAATAACAGATATCATAAAATTACCTTTCACCAAAGATGAATGTAGGAAAAAAATTGATAGCACCTATAGATGGATATGGTATTATAACAGATGCAAATGTCATAATACAAAATGCACTCATTGATTGGCTAAAAGGAGATTGACTTATGAAGGATTATATTCGTTCTATTGCAGAAAATATAAGAAGATTACGTGAAGAAAGAGACATGACACAGGAGGAGCTGGCTGGAATATCGCAGAGCCATTTAAGTAAGGTCGAAGTCGGTTCCAGAACAATTGGAATGAAAACATACATAAGACTTCTTGAGGCGCTGGGAGCCGTTCCGATACTGGTGTCAGAAGTAGAACGAATTGAGAAACATGCGGAGGTGTTGGCACGCTTTATATGTATTTTAAAAGAGTGCTCTGAAAACGAATTGAGATTTTTTATGGATACATTGGAATCCATGAAAGACAATGTTGATAAATTGAAGTTAGAGGAAGAAAAGACAAAATCAGAATTTTCCCACAAGCTGTATAACACCTGTTCAACTAATAAGATGAATGGGAAATGGGCTTCATAAAAAGCTTTTGCTAATGTAGGGCTGCCTTTAAGGCGGCTCTTATTGTTTGCCCTGGTGTATAAGTAAAATGTCAATATATATCAAAAAATCTGAAAAGGAAAATATCATGATAAAAAGACGGAAATTATGCCTGTCAGTCTGTTCAAAATGAAAAACCTATCATGTAAAATACTCTCAAAACGAAAAGGGAGCAGGTGGATATGATAACTAATTGTTTTAGTATTGCACAAAAAATTCGGTTGTTGAGGGAAGACAAAGGTTTAACGATAGAAAAGCTTGCTGAGCTGGCAGGTGTTTCGGCCAATCATATGAGCAAAGTAGAGAACGGTCTTAGAAATTTGAGTATGGAATCTTATTTGAATGTCCTCCAGGCATTGGGGGTATATCCCGTTTTTATTGCAGGAACAGACGATGACGAGGTGAAAGAAAAATATATTCTGGATTTTATAAATATCATTAAAGGCTGTTCTGGAGGTGAAGTTGATTTTTTTTTAAATATGACAGAAAGCATGAAAAATAACATGATAAAATCCGGTCTCATTGAAAATAAATGATTCCAATCTTGTTTAAGAATATGCCATTTTTGACGTGAAAAAGGGCAGAGCGAAACGATACATATTTACATGGTCGGTTCTATATCTGATTGGTTCGGTATTGATGTTTACAGCCTCTATCTTAGGTGGGTTGCCCTTATAATATAATGAAGGAGATCAAGAAAATGCTGACAGTTGAAGAATTGCAAAAGCTGCGACAGGAGCGGTTGGATGATGTTGATATAAATACCCTGACGGACTTAAAAAACATATCGGTTGATACCTCCATTTCAAAGGAAAAACGTGTTGAAAAGCTGCTGGCGAGTGGAATCAACCCTTATCTTTTCCGAGTGGGAGATATGAAAATTAAAGTAGTATATTCAAATACAGGAAAAACCTTGTCGGATATCATAGAAAATTTAGTAGAGAAAGCGGAATTTTAAGGCAAAGTACGGATGATAAAAAAGAAAAAAAGAAAAATCGGGTTAGATAAGGTATGGACAACCGATTCGGAACATGGTAAAATAAAGCCGGAATAGAACTTAAGATTAAGCAGGTCCTGCTACTTATTTGTTGTATAGCCATTCGTTTCAGGCGGTTCATACAGCTAACTAATAAGTGGTTAGGAGCTGTTTTTATGTATAAAAAGTATAATCAAATCTTTCGCACGTATTCTTATCTGCGCTTGTCTGTAGAAGACGGTGATCGGGTTGAGAGTGACAGCATCAAAAATCAAAGAGTTATAGTTAACCGCTATAAAGACGGACATCCAGAAATCCATTTGGTCGGTGAAAAAGTCGATGATGGATACACTGGTACTAATTTCAACCGCCCAGGCTTTAAAGAACTGCTGGAACTTATTAAAAAGGGTTTGGTTGACTGCATCATTGTGAAGGACCTTAGCCGTTTGGGAAGGGATTTTACGGAAGTGCTGCGGTATGTCCAGCGCCGGTTCCCTGAGTGGGGGATTCGTTTTATTGCAATTGATGATAACTATGACAGTGAAGATGAATCCTGCCAGCAGGATTTTCTAACATTACCCATTAAAAGTTTATTGAATGAGAGTTATCCGGCAAATACAAGTATCAATATCCGGAACACATTAAAAGCAATGCGTGAGCAGGGCCTGTTCGTTGGTGCTTTTACACACTATGGATATTTAAAAGACCCGGAGGATTATCACCAGCTGATCCTTGATCCGGTTGCTTCTGATGTTGTCCGGGATATATTTTTGTGGAAATTATGCGGCATGAGCCAGGATGCTATAGCAGCGCGTCTGGACAGTCTTGGTATCCTGACGCCTTCTGACTATAAGGTATCGAAGGGGATTCAATATAAAACTACTTTCAAGAAGTATGAGCGCAGCCATTGGACTGCAGTAGCTGTAGGCAGGATACTCCGTGACATTACCTATGTCGGGATACTGATTCAGGGTAAAACCACAACACCTAATTTTAAGGTTAAAAAAATCATACATAAAGAGCAGGATGATTGGGATATTGTGGAAGGCGCTATCCCTCCGATCGTGAGCTGGATTGATTTTATGATTGTCAACCATTTATTAGAAAGGGATACACGGACTGCGCCAGGCCAGGACACCGTTTATCTTTTCTCCGGCCTTTTGGAATGTGGTGACTGCCATCAATCCCTTGTACGAAAATCCGTAAAATATAATGAAAAAGAATATGGATACTATGTGTGTTCGACAAATCGGGGCAATAAAAAAGAGTGTTCACCGCATCGGGTTGCTGAAACAAAACTTAAAAAGAGTTTGCTTCTGCTGATTCAGCACCATATTTCCGTGATGGCAGAATTGAAGTCAATTCTGAGTTATGTGGAGACAATTCCATTTTCTGACCGCAAGGTGGAAAAGGAAAGCAACCGGATGGAAATGTTAAAGAAGGAATACCAGTGGAATCTAAAGCTGTCTACTTCTCTTTACGAAAGTTTTCAGGAGGAAATTCTTACAAAAGAGGAATATCTGCAGATGAAAAAAAAAAGTATTCCGAGCGTTGTACGGAACTGGAGAAGTTGATGGAGTGCCAGCAGGAGGAAAGCCGTAATATATTCAGGAATATCTGCGGAAAAAACAACTGGATTGATCACTTCCTGAAATTCGGAAAAATCGAAGATTTGGATCGGAGACTGGTAGTCAGCCTTATCAAAAGCATACAGGTCACGGCACAGGGAAACCTGGAGATTACGTTTTGGTTTGAGGACGAATACAGACAGACATTAGATAGGATCAAACAAATTCATTCAGAATTGCCCAACCCTAAAATGCAATCCTTCCTAAAAAAGTTAGGAGAAGGAGGTGTTCTGTGTGGCTAGAGTCAGCAGAAAAACTTCTACAATCTCACAACAGGTTCCTTCCTTTAAAGAATCCAGGTGGGGGTCTTACGGAAGATTGTCGGTGAAAAGTAACAAGAAAGATGATTCAATCAAACATCAGCTCCAGATGAACCGGGAGTTTATTGCGAAAAATATAACCGATGGAATCCTGGCTGGCGAATACTATGATGATGGTGTTTCAGGCACAACATTTAACCGGCCTGGATTCGCGGAACTGCTACAAGATATTAAGCGGGGAAAGATTAATGCTGTAATTGTGAAAGACTTCAGCCGCTTTGGAAGAAACTATCTCGAGGCTCTGGAACTTCTGGAGGTAGTATTCCCGGAACTGGATGTGAGATTTATCAGCATTGATGATGCATATGACAGTGCTGATCCACGCTGCAGTAAAGAACGGCTGGTTTATATCATTAAGCATTTGGCCAATGAATACTATGCGCGTGTTGTATCAAAGAAATTGACGCAGGCGCATGAATTGAACCGTGGACGCGGGGAGTTTTGGGGAGCCAGACCACCATATGGATTTGAGCGTTCTGAAAAGAACAGAAAGATATTAATAATTGATCGGGATGCAGCTAAAATAGTAATCGAAATTTTTAATATGTTTGTCCTAAAAGAATATACTTATTTCAAAATTGCGAAACTGCTTAATGAAGAAAGCGTTCCATGCCCAGCGGCATACTACCTAATAAAACACGGGAAGGAAGAGAAGGTGCTAAAGAACCCGGAAAAATATCTATGGACAAGAAATACAGTGTCAAGGATTATTCAAAATCCGGTATATATAGGATGTCTGGTAACTCATAAAACCGAACAGAGTTATTATAAAAATCATAAAATCAAAAGAGTTCCACGGGAAGAATGGAATATAGAGGATGATGTTTTACCGCGTATTATTGGACAGACAATTTACGATGAAGCCCAAAAGCGGGCAAAGCAGGCATGGCTAAATAATTTTAACAGGGAGAATGATAAAAAACTCGGACTGTTCAGTGGGAAAATTATCTGTGGAATTTGTGGCAGGCACATGTCACAGAACAGATATAAAACAAAGAAAGGGTTGGGCTTTGAATACCATTGCCCAGGGCACGATGCGGCACCAGGCCAATGCAAAACTAAGTTTATAAATGAAAAAGATATTTTAAAAGCAGTAACAGTTCTTTTAGATAAATGGGTATGTGTTGCCATAAAGGAAAAGAAGGCAAATAGGAAGAATACATTTATATCAAAACTTAGAAAGGAATATCAGAAGCATCTGATGAATGTAGATATTGAGTTGCAAAGCATAACTTTGAAACAGCAGCAGTTATATGAAGACTATATCGGAGGACTTTTAGATAAAAGAGAGTATGTCCAAATTAAAAAACAGAATTCTGATAGAATAGCAAAACTGGTGGAGGAAAAGGGAAAACTTCAGATGGAACTTAATGATGCGATTAATAAATATTCCATGAAAAATAAATGGTTATCAGCCTTACTGGATAACCGTGGAGAATTATGTATAACTGCAGAAATTATTAATGAATTGATCAAAGAGATCCGGGTTGTGGACAAGACCTCCATAGAAGTCCATTTCAAATTTGAAGATATTTTTAACATAGATTTAGAAGCGGAGGCGGTGTAGATATGGTAAAGAAGTATTTGTTTTTTTATGAGCGCCTTTCAAGAGAAGACGGAGATGATGAAAGTTGTAGTATTGGAAATCAGAGAAGGATATTACAAAGATTCCAAGAGGAAAATGATGGATTTGCAGATTATGAGGTAGAGGAGTTTATTGATGATGGATATACAGGGACAAATTTTGACCGGCCCGATTTTCAAAGAATGATGGAAAAAATAAGGTCCCTGTATGGCCATGTGATCGTAGTGGTTACTAAAGATTTTTCACGTCTGGGACGTGACACAATTGACACGGTAAACTATCTGGAAAAAGTTTTTCCATTTTTAGAGGTCCGCTATATTGCGGTGAATGATGATTACGATAGTAAAGATTATCCATATGGACTTGACTTTGAAAGTAAATTTAAGAATTTAATTAACGGGATATATCCGTTACAGACATCATGTGCACAGAAGAAAATCAAGATGGAAGAGGCCAGGCAGGGGAAGCATAATGGTCCCGTCCCCTTATATGGCTTCCAGTATACTCAAGACCGTGAATATGAAGTGGATTGGGAAGCTGCTACCGTAGTACAAATGATTATGGACCTGTTGGAACAGAAAAAAAGCTTTAAATTTATCATCCGGTATTTGGCTGAAAAAGAGATCGAACCACCCAGCCTTTATTTGACACGGAAGTTTGGTGTGAAATTGAGTAAAGTAAGTAAGTCTCCTGTATGGAACCGGGCGACCATCTTAAAGATTGCAAGAAATAAAGCGTATCTGGGATATTCTGTTCGCCATAAAGTAGAAACATATGTACCAGGTACAAAGAAGAGCAGAAGTGTTGGCCGAGATCAGCAGATTTTGGTAGCTGATCGGCAGCCGGCAATTATCCGGCTGGAACAATTTAATAGTGTAAACCGGTGGCTTGATGAGAGAGCCGAGCAAATTGGCCATAAGAGTGTTGGACGAGAGAAAAAGCAAAGAATTTCTGCATTATATAAGAAAGTATATTGTGCGAATTGTGGACATGCTTTGACCAGAAGAAAAGATGGTAACTACGATGTATATTTTTGTTTGGATAAAAGGGAAAATCCTTTATCAACCTGTTCCTTTGAACCAATTAAAACAAAAACTTTAGAAGGCGCAGTTTTGGAAACTCTGCAGTTTAATATGGAGATGTTTACAAATAGTAAAAAGAGTATGATGCAGTTTTTAAAAGACAATACAGGTGGAATTCAAGAAGAGGTAGCAAGCTGTCAGGCTACTATCGAGATAATTAGCCGTCAAAAGATTAATTTATATGCAGAATATAAATTAGGGCACTTGACTAAGGAGGAATACATAAAAAATAAAGAAGAATTATCGGAGCAAATTAATATATTGAATAAAAAAATCACGGTATTAGAAGATAATATTAGCAAATGTAATGAAAATAATTTTATTTTTAATTCAGATTACGCTCGGATAGTTGAAAAATTTAAAGATGATCAGATTCTGTCGCCCGATTTAGCAGATGCATTTATTGAAAAAATATTGGTAGATGTAAAGCATAACATTAATATTATATTCAAATATCAAGACGAAATTATAAAAATAAATGAATTAAGAATAAGCTAACCGTCATTGCTTTATGAAAGGATTGTAGGATTTGGAACATTTTACAATCCTTTTTGTGACTTCGGATAGCGAATATAGCAAATTAAATATTGATGGTCCATTTTCCAATTTACTACTCAGGTAGTAGAAATTTTATGTTCAATATTGGAGAGATCTTTCTGACGATTTATTAATATCTGTAGCTTAAACATATATTTTGGATCTTTTGCAGGTTTTATATCTATGCTGCGTAGTTACTGTTTGAGACTACTATAAATATATAAAAGGGACTGAAAAAGTAACATCAAATACAGATAAAGTTACATTTGAGAAAATGAAGAATTTTTTTGTGATATTATATTTCCAAAAGTAGCTGACCAATCATTAATGAAGAGTTTATAAAGGAGCAATTATGTTTACACAATGCAAAAAATGTGGTTATGTACAAGAAACCAAAAAGGTGGAGCGCAATTATTATGTCTGTAGTAATTGTAATAATAATATGCCATTAAATTCATACAACAGAATTCGCATGGTAGCAGATGAAGACTCTTTTTCAGAAATCAACGAGAATATGGGTTTCTATAATCCTATAAAATTTCCGGGGTATGAAATAAAATACAACAAAGCTCGACAGGCCACTAATCTAAAGGAGGCTATTGTTACGGGTTATGCAAAAATAAATGGTATTCGAGTTATGATAGGTGTTATGGATAGTGGATTTATGATGAGTAGTATGGGAGCCGTTGTAGGAGAAAAAATCACCTTGATGTTTGAATGTGCAAGAAAGGATAGATTGCCTGTTGTCATTTTTGCAGCATCTGGTGGTGCTCGTATGCAAGAAGGTATTATTTCTTTAATGCAAATGGTAAAAACGTCCTCAAGTGTTAAGGAGTTTAGCAATGATGGCGGGTTGTTTGTGTCCGTACTTACCAATCCTACTATGGGAGGAGTAAGTGCAAGTTTTGCATTTTTAGGGGATATCATTTTAGCAGAATCGATGGCATTGATTGGTTTTGCAGGAAGAAGGGTAATTCAGCAAACTATACAGGAAACACTTCCAGAAGATTTTCAAACTGCCGAGTATTTATTAGAGAACGGTTTTATAGATGCTATTGTAGAACGTAAAAATCTTAAAAATATATTATATGAAATTTTAAGACTTCATAATTATGATTTGAAAAATAAGGAGGAAGAAAAAAATGAGTGAAATAGAAAAAGATAATTCCTCATGGGAGAAATTGAATATAGCCAGGGAAGAATTTCGCTATCCTGGTCGAACAATAATTAAAGAAGTATTTGATTATTTTATTGAATTTCATGGGGATCGTTTATACGGTGATGATAAATCAATAATTGCTGGGTTGGCACAACTGAATAATATTCCAGTTACTGTTATTGTTCAGAATAAGGGTATTGAGAACGAGGAGAGAAAGGCATCGAGATATGGTATGACATTACCTGAAGGATATAGAAAATCATTAAGATTAATGAAGCAAGCTGACAAATTTAACAGACCAATTATTTGTTTTGTTAATACTCCCGGAGCTTATCCAGGGGTTGAAGCAGAGAAAAGAGGTCAGGCGGAAGCAATCGCTAAGAATATTTGTGAAATGTCAAATTTAAAAGTTCCTATATTTACAGTTATTGTAGGGGAAGGAGGAAGTGGAGGCGCGTTAGCACTTGCTGTAGCTAACAGGATTTTCATTATGGAGAACTCTGTATTTTCAGTAGTATCACCAGAAGCTTGTGCATCTATTTTATGGCGTGATTCTAAACAGGCGCCTCAAGCGGCACAGTACCTTAGAATAACATCAGGTGACCTTTTGGATTTAGGAATTATAGACAAAATAATAGTTGAGAAGGGAACACAGAAGGAGGTATATCAAAGAATAAAAAAGACTTTACATAATTTTTTGGTTGAATATGCAAAAATGACAATGGATGAAATTGTCACTGAAAGAAAAATGAAATACAGAGAGATTGGAAAAGCACAGGAGGATAATTATGAATGTAGAAGAAGTTAAAAAAATTGTATTGCTGTGTCAGGAATCAAATTTATCACAGTTTAAATTCTCTAACGGAGAAAATTTGGTTGAGTTTAGTAAAGGTCATGTAGACAGAGAGCCAGAAATAAATGTAATTGAAAGTAATGTAAATTCTAAGCTGGAAGAGAAAATAGAAAGTAATTCTGATACCTCTTCAGAGTATATAGACGTAAAGGCTTCCTTTGTGGGTGTTGTTTTATTAGAATCTATATTGAAGAATTTTGAAGGTGAAGTCAAGGTTAAAGAGAATACGATTCTTTGCACTATTGAAGCAATGAAAATATACAATGAAATTAAAGCTCCGGTTAGTGGCTGTGTAGTAGAGATATTTGTAAATGAAGGGGATTTTGTAGAATTCAATCAGACTCTATTTAAAATACGTAAAAGTGAGGTTTGAAAATGAAACAAAATACTATATTGGTGGCAAATCGAGGTGAAATTGCTGTAAGAATTATTAAAGCCTTGAAAGAAATGGGGTTTAATACTATTGCACTATATTCGACTGCTGATGAAAATGCTTTATATACAAAAATAGCAGATGAAAAAATATGTATTGGTCCTCCGGAGAGTAAGCATTCTTATCTGGATACTTACAAAATTCTATCAATAGCCAAAATAAAAAATGTTAATGCAATTCATCCTGGAATTGGTTTTTTGGCTGAGAATGGAGATTTTGCACAGTTATGTGAAGATAATAATATTACTTTTATTGGGCCACCAAAAAATATAATTGAACAGATGGGAAATAAAAACTGTTCAAAAAAAATTGCTCAAGAATGTGATATACCTGTTATTTTAGGTGGTGACGCTCCTGTAAATTCTTTAGAAGAATGTAAAAAAGTTATTAAAGATATCGGATATCCAGTAATGTTAAAAGCTTCTTATGGCGGAGGCGGAAAAGGTATTCGTGTGGTCAAGAAAGAGAATGACTTGGAAACAAATTATGAATTGTGCCTAAAGGAAGCAGAGGCTGCATTTTCAAATTGTGAAATGCTCGTTGAGCAATACGTGCAAAATACAAGGCATATCGAAGTACAGATTTTGGCAGATAGATTCGGTAATATCATACATCTAGGAAATAGGGAATGTACAATACAACGTTCAAATCAAAAACTTATCGAAGAAGCATGCTCAGCAAATATAAGTGAGACACTAGCTAATAAACTATATACAGACGCTGTAAAACTTGCCCAAAATATAAATTATATTGGTCCGGGAACTGTAGAGTTTTTGGTCTTGCCAGACGAATCTTATTATTTTTTGGAAATGAATACACGACTACAAGTTGAACATACCATAACTGAGTTAGTTTCTGAAGTTGATATAGTGAAAGAACAAATTAATGTTTTTTTTGGAGAGAAGCTGAAAGTAAATCAAAATGATATTCTAATTGATAAATATGCAATTGAATGCAGAGTTCTTGCAGAAGACGTTAAAGGTGCTTTTATGCCTTCCTTTGGTGAAATAACAAATTGGAGTATGCCTGGAGGTAATGGAGTAAGAGTTGATACAGGGTATCAATGTCATAATATAATTTCTCCGTATTATGATTCTCTATTGGCAAAAATATGTTGTGTTGGAAAAAATAAAAAAGAGGCTTTAGCTAAAATGAGTATGTGTTTGGAAGAAGCATATGTAGAGGGGGTAAATACAAATATAAATTTTTTACGTCATATTATTTTGGATGATCGTTTTGCAACCGGAAAATATGACAATAAATTCGTGGATACTATGATAAAAGAATTCATAATGTGGCAAGAAAATAATTTATAGAAAGGACAAATCCAATGAAAAAAAGAAGTGTGGTTGTTACAGGAGTAGGAATTATATGTGCTATTGGTAATAATAAATTAGAAGTCTTTAAGTCAATGAAAATGGGAAAAATTGGTGCGAATAAAATATCAAGTTTTTCGACTGAAAAGCTAATCACACATATTGGTGCGGAAATTAAAGATTTAGATTTAAAAAATTATTTTTCAGAAAAAGAAATGGAAGTTATGGATCGAACCGCGCAAATTGGAATTATTGCTGCAAAAGAGGCGATTAATGACAGTAGGATAGAATCATCAATTCATAATGCAGGATTAGTTTTAGGAACTTGTAATGGAGGTATTACTGCAATTGAAAAGTATAGGAGTATAGATGAAATACCTGAAGAAAATTTCTTGAAATATACCTTTTACGGGCAAACAAACGCAATTGCAAGATATTTTAATCTATCAGGTCCTATCAATACAATTAATACCGCTTGTGCAGCTAGTGGTAATGCTATTGCGTTCGGCAGTGATATGATTAAATATGGCTATACAGATATCATGTTGGTTGGAGGGGCTGATGCGATGTCTTTGAGTGTATATGCAGGCTTTAACAGCTTGAAAGCTTTAAGTGAAGAACCGTGTTCACCATATAGCACGAAAACAGGTCTTACTTTAGGAGAAGGGTCTGCATTTTTAATTTTGGAAGAATATAATAGAGCAATGTCGAGAAATGCGCATATATACGCAGAAATATGTGGATATGGATTGACTAATGATGGATATCATTCAACTGCTCCTGATCCTGAAGGAATGGGGATCTGCAATGCAGCAAAAATGGCAATAAATGATGCAGGTATCTCGAAGGATGAAATCGGATACATAAATACTCATGGTACAGGTACTGCAGCAAACGATAGTGCTGAATTAAAAGGGTTACGTCAGTTTTTTGGTGACAGGATTGAAAATATACCTATTAGTTCGAGTAAGGCTTATTTTGGTCATAACTTGGGTGCAGCAGCTGCAATTGAATTTGTGAGTACTCTTATAACTCTGAAAGAAAAATATTTGCCGGCTACAATGAATTTTGTTGCTCCGAGAACTGGATGTGATTTGAAGAGCTTAATAACAAATCAAATGAAAAGGGTTGATGTAATACCAGAATACTTTTTGACAAACAACTCTGCTTTTGGGGGAAACAATTGTTCTATTGTTGTTAAAATGAATAATTTTAACACGCTGTCTTCTGAAGAAAAAGAAAATAAGAAAATCATAATCTTAGGTAGTGGACTCCTGGTGGATGGCAAACTTATAAAAGATATCAATAGAATAAACTTTGACGTAACCGTGAATGGCGAAAATGAATTTTCATTGAAAGAATATGATAGTAAATTGTATACAAGGCGAATGAATAATCTTAGCCAAATGAGCATTGCAGTAGTGGATTCAGCACTAAAAGACGCTAATATTACTAATGATGTGGATAATTATGAAATTGGCCTATGCTACGGAACCGCTCATGGTAGTTTAAAGAGTGCTGAAAAGTATTTAGGAAATGTTATGGAAAAAGGTCCTGAGTTTGCAAGCAGTATCTATTTTCCAGATATGGTGCTTAATTCAACAGCAGGCAAAATATCAAAGGCTTTACAAATTAAAGGCTATTCTACGTCAATATCATGCGGTGGGAACGAAGGTCTATATACGTTATTAAACGCTTATCACATTTTACAAGATGGCAAGCAAAAATATTGCGTAATTGCGGCAGGTGAAGAGAAATCTGATTTTGAAAGTAAAATAAACAAAGCATATGGGATTGAGCAAAGTAATGTAAAAGAGGGTGCCGCTGCATTAATTTTAGGCACATGCAACGAGTCTTTAATGGATAAGGATTATGTAGAGATTTTGGGATTTGCAATGAATTCCTCTGGTGATGAGGAGAAGTTAATTTATTCAGTCCTAAAAAATGCGGGGATACAATCTGATGCAATAACATTGGTTATGTATAATTCCCCCAACATACTTTCTGAGCAAAAATGTTATTTGATTTCTAATATATTAGGCAATCAGGTTTCAATTGAAAATTGTAATAATGAATTTGGATATATAGAATCGGCTAGTGTAATAAATCAAATTCTATATGCGATAAATAAAATGCAAATTTCAGAACATAGAAAAGTAATTGTAATAAGCCAATCTGTGGTTGGTGACCTTGCAGCAGTTGTATTATCTGCTAACAAATAGTGATAGTAAGGCATCTCCATTTCAAGCTCTTTAAACATTCATAAAACCAGGAGGAAAATAATATGAGTAAAGCTGAGATTAAGAAAGTGATTAAGGAAAAAATATTAATTGATAGATTGGAACTGGAAGATATCACACCAGATGAAATCATTGACGATGAGCCTTTGTTTGGTGAGGGCCTAGGATTGGATTCCGTTGAGGCATTGGATGTAGCGGCTGGAGTAAAGGAAGAATTTAACGTAGAACTGCCCAAAATGAGTCAGGAAGAAACGTACAAACACTTCTTTTCTGTGGATAGCCTAACAGCATTTGTTGAGACATTGTTATAAGAGGAGATAAGAGATGGATGGAGATGTCATTATTATAGGTTCAGGGATTGGAGGGCTTATAGCCGGAGCATCGCTGGCCAAAATGGGTAAAAGGGTATTAGTTTTTGAACAACATTCTATTCCAGGAGGTTATGCAACTGCATTTCAAAGAAAAAAGTATCGTTTTGAAGTTTCACTACATTTACTAGGCGATTTAGACGAAGGCGGTATGATACATAATATTTATGAAAAAATAGGCATACTACCTAGTGTTAAATTTTATAAAGTCTCGGCTTTATATAAAGCAGTTTACCCAGATTATAGTTTAATAGCTAGATATAATTCTGATTATATTACAGAATTACAAAATTTATTTCCAGACGAAGCTGAAGAAATAGAAGAATTATTAGATACTTTTGTCAAAATCAGGATGGAAATTTTATTGATTAATAAAAAATCTATACAAGGTGAGTTTATTAATATGCCTTTAGATGCACCTTTAGTAAATAAATTCCGTAATTTGAACCTTACTGAAATGTTAAACGAATTTTTAACTTCTGCTAATTTAAAATCCGTTATCTCTCAATATTGGTTATACTTTGGATTACCGCCATCAAAAATAAGTGCAATATTTTATGCATATGTGTGGACTGAGTATTTTTTATATTGAGGATTTTATCCTCATGATAGGTCGCAGGCAATTAGTGACAGGCTTGTTGAAATAATAAAATCTTATAATGGTGAAGTACATGTGAAATGTAAAGTAAAAAAAATCATTGTTGAAGATGGAAAAGCGACAGGAATTGAACTGCAAAATGGGGAAATTTATACGTCAGAATATATTATTTCTAATGCAGATCTTAAAGCAACATTCAAAGATATGGTTGGATATAATCATATAAAAAAGAGATATATTAATCAAATAGAAAATGTTGAACCTAGTATTTCTTGTGTCCAGGTGTATCTTTGTTTGGATATTGATTTACCAACTGTATATAATGAAAAAAATCATGAGATTTTTGTAAATGAAAAATATGACTTGGAAGAGGCTTATGCTGACATTATAGAAGATAAAATTGAAGAAGCACCTTTTGCAATAACTATATATGATAACATCATAAAAGATTATAATGAAGTCGGTAAATCAACATTGTCAATAATACAGCTAAGTTACTATGACAATTGGCACGGTCTTAGTATGAGCAAATATAAACAAAAAAAGGAAAGGACAATGAAGTGTTTAGTTAGTCGATTGGAAAAAATTTTCCCCCAAATTACGGAACATATAGTTTTTAAAAATATATCTACTCCTTTGACTAATGAAAGATATACAGGGAACCAGAGAGGCGCAATATATGGAGCCGCTCAAACTGTAAATCAGTCTTTAAATAAACGAATATCACAAATGACACCAATAAGAAATTTGTTATTGGTGGGGGCATGGTCTAAACCGGCATCTGGTTATAGTGGTTGTACTTGGAGTGGTTATAATGTGGCTCAAATAATTGGAGGAGGTAAAATAAATGACTGTTAAAAAAGTAATATTGATTACAGGAGCAACGCGTGGGATTGGGGAAGCCATACTATGCAAATTTGCAGAATCAAATAATGTGATTTATGGCTTGTTTGCACATGAAGCTGTTCTAGCTGAGAAACTTGAACATTCGCTTAAACCCAATGATATTAATATGCTTCAGTGTGATGTGACAGATAAGAAAAAAGTAGGAGAAATAGTTAAAAAAATAATAGAAGAGAGGGGGAAAATTGATGTTCTAGTAAATTGTGCAGGTATAACAAGAGATAATGTTATTATTAACATGTCTGAAAATGAATGGAACAGCGTTATAGATACAAATTTAGTAGGAACATTCAACTGTATTAATGAGGTATTGCCATTTATGCTGGAATGTAAATATGGAAATATAGTAAATTTAGTTTCAGTTAGTGGTGTTAGAGGACGAGAAGCTCAATCTAATTATGGTACATCTAAAGGTGCAATAATTGGACTAACAAAATTGCTATCCAGAATGTACGGAAATCAGGGAATCAGGATAAATTGTGTGGCACCTGGAATGATCAATACTAAAATGATTGGCCATGTGCCAAAAGATAAGTTAGATAATTTTCTAAAACATACAGTAGTAAATAGACTTGGGGAACCGGAAGAAGTTGCAGAAGTAGTATATTTTTTAGCCGAAGATAAGTCAAGCTATCTAATAAATAACGTTATATTAACTGATGGTAGCTTTTTACGATAAGGGGAGAATCTATTATGAAAAATATATTAATAACAGAGGGGCATGAAGAGTATAATAAAACCCTTGCATTGGATTTGGTAAAAAAAGGGAATAATATTTATCTGTTAAATGATAAAGAAGTAGCAGAAGATTTTGAAGGTTTCTCAAATATTACAATAATTAGTACAGTGTTAAAGTCCGAAGATGACTATTTTACTTTAGCTCAAATGTTCGAAAATCAATATGGTAAAATTGATATGTTAATTCATGGATTTTCAATTTGTGATGAGTCCGCATTATTTTCAGATAGTTATTGTTTGATTAATACTGTGAAAGATAAGCTGAAGAAATTATTTTTTCTTAACAAACATTTTGGAAATTTGATGGTTAAGAAAAAAGACGGAAGTATTTTGTTTCCTATATTAATGGATACATTGGAATTTAGCGGTTATCCCGCTTCTCCTATTTTAAATCAAGCTAAGATCTCAATGGTTAAGTGCTTGGCCAGAGAGCTGAATGCATTTAAGATAAAGGTAAATGCTATTACATTGGGATATTATGATAACCAATTTGAAAAAGAAGCGCGAAAACAAATGCGTAAAGAGTTGGAAATTTATGCATTAAAACCTCGATTGTATTGTATAAGCGAGTTGTTAGGAGTATTTGAGTTTTTTTTAACAGATTCAGCTAACGTAATAAGTGGACAAAATATACATGTTGGAGCAGGAGCTGAAACATTCTTATAATAGAAAGGTGTGTATATATGATTGATAATACTAGATACGATTATATTATAGTAGGCGCAGGTGTAGGAGGACTAAGCGCGGCTGTTTATCTTGCACAAGCTGGGTATAGTGTTTTAGTATTAGAACAGCATTATAAACCAGGAGGATATACACATTCATTTACCCGTAAAGGATGTACTTTTGATTCAGCAGTAAGAGTTGTAGCCGGTGCTAAAGGAAATGGTCTACTTAGCAAAATGTTAGAGAAAATGTGTATTAATGATTTGGAATGCTTAGAGTTAGATAATGTATATACAGCAGTTTATCCAGAACTTACTGTACATGTAAAAGCAGGAGTAGAAGGATTAATTAATTCATATTCCAATTCATTTCCAGATGATAAAAATGATATTATAAGGTTAGCAGAAGAAATGAGCAACATATACTATGAAACAATTAGTTTGCTTGAAAATGATAACCCAATTGCTGTTTTTTCTGATTCGTTGTATAGCAAGTATATTAATGTTCCTTTTATTACATTTTTGGAAAAATTTGTTAAAAATGAACGGTTACGTTATTGTTTACAAGCAATGTGTGGTTACTTTGGAACATCACCGAAAGATGGGTCTGCAGCGTATTTTTCCTACGCTATAATGAGCTTCTTTATTGAAGGTACATATTATATTAAGGGGTCTTTTCAAAAGCTATCATTAAGAATGGTTGATGAACTAGAAAAAAACGGTGGAAAAATATTGTTTAATTCTGCGGTTAAAAAAATACTATGTGATATAGATAGCAATGAAGCATATGGTGTTGAATTGAATACAGGTAAACAGTATTGTGCAGCAGAAGTTATATATAATGGTGATTTTAATCGTTTAAGAAACGAATTAGTAGGTGAGGAATTTTTCCCTAATCGATATTTAAAGCGATGTTCCCAAATAAATGTTGCGATGTCTGCATTCGAAGTTTTTATTATCACAGATCTGGATATGAGAAAATCATCATTAAGTCATGAAACATTTGTATATGATTTGTATAGTTACACAGATGTTTATGAGGCGCATAAAAGTAAAAAACAAGGAAAGATGGATATTCATGGTATTTCTTTGGCATGTCCTACATTGGAAGATTCAAGTTTGTGTTCAGAAGGGGAGCACCTATTGATAATATCTACAATGTTTGGATTTATGATAGAAGAAAATTGGGACAAAGTAAAACAGAATTATACGAATAAATTGTTAGAGTTTGCAGAGAAAATTGTCCCTAACTTAAGAAATCATATTCTATATTTAGAAGCGGCTACGCCAAAGACAATGAACAGATATACGTTAAACTCGCAAGGTTCGTGTTTTGGATGGGAACAAAACTACCGTCAATTGCAATATCGTCCAAAACAGAAAACACCTATAAAGGGGTTGTATTTGGTAGGACATTGGACTGAACCAGGAGGAGGTGTAGTGGCAGCAATGCTATCAGGATATAAACTTGCAAATAAGCTTTTGAAAGGAAAAGTATAAATACATGTTAAAAACAAATATTGAAATTCGATATGATAATTCTATTTGCTACATTACGTTACAGAGTGATGATGGTAAAAATTCTTTGGATTTGCATGTAGCAGAGAGGTTATTAAATTTATTGAGAAAAGCGGAAAAATCGAATTGCAAAGTTATTGTAATTTATAGTAAATGTAGAGCTTCCTTTTCAAAGGGGTATATGTTTACGACAGATAAGGAAAAAAATACACAAGAAGCTGTTGCAATGGCTGAAGATTATATTGATATTATGAATGAACTAATATTAGCACTTTATTACTGTTCGAAAGTAACCATTGCTGCTATACATGGTGCAGCATATGGAGCTGGTTTGAATTTTACATTAGGTTGCGACTTTAGATTTGCTGTGAAAAACGCAAAATTAGTTGAAGGGTTTATAGATGCAGGTCTAATTCCGGATGTAGGATCAAGCTATTTTCTACCTAGATTATGTGGCTTAGGAAATATTTATAATTATATTATGTCAGGAAATATAATTACAGGATTGGAAGCTAAGCAGTTAGGTATTGTCAATGAAGTATTTGATAGCAAGGAAGAAATGTACAAAAAAATTTTATCTATGGCAGCTATAGACCTCAAAAGAGTTAATGCGTTAAAAATATCTAAAACTCTTTTTGACCAAAGCATGCGTAATTCAATTGAAACGCAACTAGAATGTGAAAAAAAATATTTATTAAAAATTCTGAATACATTGGAGGAAAATTATGACTGAGCTATATCCACACAAAATCTTGGAGCAACAACCACCTTTTTTATTTGTAGATAAAATATGTTCTAAGGAAGATAATAAAGTTCACTGTATCAAGAATTTGGCATATAATGAGCCTTATTTTGGAGGACATTTTCCTTCGAATCCGATTTTTCCAGGCGTGTTGATGATAGAAGCAGCGGCACAGGCCAGTATGATAATGGTTGCCAATACAGATTATACAGAAACATCAAAAAAACGTGGTTATTTAGTAAAAGTAAATAGTGTAAAATTTATGAATCCAGCTATGCCTGGTGACATACTTGATATTTGGGTTGATTTGAAAGAAAAAATGGGTAATTACTTCACAGTCAAGTTCTACATTAATAAAGAAGTAATGAAACATGAAAAAAAAGTAGCTAAGGGTGAACTTGTATTTTATATTGAGAGTGCAGAATAGGAGATCTAAATGAAACTTTTCTGTTTACATTGTGCCGGTGGTTCATCAAGCCTATTTAAAGGCTGGAAGTTTAAAGATATTGAAACAATAGCTATAGATTTACCCGGTAGAGGTAACAATATGAATTTACCTATGTTAGAAAATTTTGATGAAACTTTGTTTTTCGTAAAAGATATTATAGAAACTCAACTTGTCAACGATGAGCCATGGATTCTATTTGGACATAGTATGGGAGGGTATATTGCATATGAAGTAGAAAGAGCTATAGACAAAAAACCCTCACTATTAATTTTATCTGGGATGAATTTTCCGGATGAGCCTATATGTTTATCAATAATGGATGATAGTGATGAAGATTTTATGGCTAAATTATCTTTATTGGGCGGAATACCTTCCAATATAAAAGATATTCAATTATTTGCAGATTGGTTTGCACCTTTGATAAAAAATGATTTACATATCTTAGAGACATATGTTTTTAGACATAATAATGAAATAGTAGACACATCGACGGTTTTAATTAACAGTGTTAATGATCCGCTAATAAGCAAAAATGTAAGTAAGTGGAAATACTTTACTAATAATTTTTATAACATTAACATTGAAGGAGGGCATTTTTCTGTTTATAAAGAAAAAAAATTGATTTTTAGTACAATCCAAAAAAACAGAATAACTAAAATATAGGGGGGATTTTAATTGAAAACAGCGTGTGTTTTTCCAGGACAAGGTTCACAGAAGGTAGGAATGGGAGCAAAACTATTTGACACATATCCTCAGTTGGTAAAAAAGGCTAATATGATTTTAGGATATTCAATAAAAAGATTATGTTTAAATGATCCGGATAATCTTCTAAATAATACAGAATTCACACAACCTGCTTTATTTGTGGTAAATGCATTGAGCTACATTGAATATCGAAAAAAAAACCAGGAACCTATTTATCTTGCAGGACATAGTTTGGGTGAATATAATGCTTTGGTGGCAGCAGGCATTTTGTCATTTGAAGAAGCATTAAGACTGGTTTCTATTAGAGGAAAGTTGATGGCTACAGCAAAAGAAGGAGCTATGGCAGCAGTAATTGGAATAACTCGAGAACAATTGCAAGAGATTATTAATAGTCAGTATCCTCAAGTTGAAATATCAAATTATAATTCATATTTACAAAATATAATTTCAGGCCCAACTGAATTCATAGAAAAATATAATAATATTTTTAGCAATATGAATATAGCATATAAAAGATTAAACGTAAGTGGAGCATTTCATTCTAGCCTTATGTTGCCAGTAAGAAATCGATTCGAGAAATATCTATCAAATATAGATGCCAATAGTAGTAATATTATTGTCTTATCTAATTATACGGCAACTCCATACAATAAAAATAATGTGAAAGAAAATTTATGCATGCATTTAGTAAGTCCTGTTAAATGGCTTGACTCAATAGAGATAATGTTGAAAAAAACGGATAGAATAGTACAAATTGGTCCGGGAAGAGTGTTAGAAGGCTTAACAAAACGCATTGCAATTGGGCAATAGTAGTTATGTATATGAGGCCCAATAGGCGCTATTTTCATCAAAAAGAGACGAAATATAATTAGCAATTTCATCAGGGGTTTCTGTAGCACCAGAGGATATCCACATAGTCAAAACATTGCAAAATCCACCAACAACAAAAGCACATTTATATTCAAAGTGTTCAGGAATATTGGCGTGATAATGACTGTATATTTGTGGAATAAAATTATTAGATACACTATATACAAGGGGAGCTAACATACCATTATAATCTAATAAATTTAAAAAATCTAAGTGCTTTTTCCAAAAAACAAATTGAGCAATGATCATACTTTTTATAGAGGGGTTAGATACCGAACTTAAAAAATTAATAAAGTCATTTTTTAATTCTTGTACATAAAAATCTATAATATCATCTTTTGATGAGAAATTTCGATAAAATGTGCGCCGATCCACTTGTGCAGTTTTACATATTTCAGTTACAGTTATGTTTTTGTATGGAGTCTTTTCCATGAGGTTAAATAAGGCAGAGACGATCCACTTTTGAGATTTTTGTGCTAAAGTATGCGTACTTCGAATCATATACAATCCCTTTCTTTGATATTTTTTGTCACATATTTTTGAAAATGTAGCGAGTTTTATAGAGGGTTGCTTCTCTATTTCTGATATATTATACTAAAAATACTATAATGTTTCAATTAGTAATTAAGATATTATATGGATAATAGTAATTGTAATGAGAATCGCATGAAAGGAGTATATTATGCAAGATTATGTGTTAATTACGGGTGCTTCATCCGGTATTGGTGAAGCTTTTGCATATGCTTATGCAAAGGCAGGGAGAAATGTGTTGTTGGTTTCACGATCAGAGGATAAACTAAAGAAATTGTCAAAAAATCTTGAAGAAAAGTATAATGTATTAACAGATGTAATAGCAATGGATCTGTCAAAGGAACATTCGGGTAAGGAGTTGTATCATGCAGTAGAAGAAAAAGGATTATTAGTTACAGTAATAATTAATAATGCTGGTTTTGCTACAAAGGGTTTGTTTACAGATACAGATTATCAACAACAGCATAATGAAATTCTTTTAAATGTATCAGCCTTAACAGAGATTACTTATTTTTTTATTCAAGATATGGTTAAGAGAGGTACAGGAACTATAATTAATATTGCATCAGCAGCCTCGTTTAATCCATTACCGTTTTCAGCGGTATATGCAGCAACAAAGTCTTATGTTTTGTCCTTTACAGAGAGCGTGAGTTTCGAGTATAAAGATAAGGGGATTCGCGTACTTGCAGTTTGTCCTGGGGCAACAGATACACATTTCTTTGATAATTATGATGCTGTAGTGAAAAAACTGCGAAAGCCACAGGACGTTGTGGATACAACTTTTAAAGCTTTACAAAGAAAAAATATAGTGTGTACAGATGGTATTTTCTGCAAATCACAAGTTTTGCTTCATAGAATAGTAAGTAGAAAGTTTGCATTAAAGATATTTGGAAATGCGGGAAAGAATACATGGGAAAAATAAACATTGTACTTTTACTAAGTAGCAAAGGAGTTGCTTTGGCAGCTCCTTTTTCTTAATGTATCTAATAACGTTGCAACAGATAAAATCAGCCCGTTTCAAAAAGATCGAGTTATTTGCCAATCGTGAAAATACTATTCTTCTAAGAATTACAGATTCATCACTATGGCAGATTACATTGTTATCCATAAGCTGTCCGCCTTAAAAAAATGTTACATGTATTTCGTAAAGTATTACATTTGACTAAAAATGATGTATATGTATGCTATTATATATTTAAATACGAAAGGAGAAAAAAATGTATTCTGAAGAAAAGGTTTTAACAAATAGAGATACGGGTAAGTATTTAATATGCATGGATGATAATAGTATTCCATTAGATCGGGCTATAAAAGTTGCAAATAAGCGTGAAATGGAAATAGTCCTTTATATGTTACGAGATTCTGTTTCAGTATTCGAGCCAGCTATAACGGATGTAGAGATAATAAAATGGCTACACTTAAAATCCTACAATGAAATATTTAGAGAATTATGTATTTATGGAACAGAGTATCGAGAATTTTATAAGATGATTGAAAAAATACCTTTTTCTAAGAGCATTAAAATACAAATGTCGCAGAATAAAGAATTATTGGACAAACAGTATGTACATAAGCAAAATGGCAATAATGTACTTTTATCGAAAGGTGTAAAAATATCCAATAGCAACATGATTTTTTATAATGCATATACAAAAACAGAGGAGATTTTTCTTGATCATATTGCAGAGGATCATGTAGAGGGAATTTTACTAGCTGAAATATGTAGGCAAACAGCAATTGCTACAATTAATCTATGTTTAGAGTCCTCGAAGGTCTTTGTACTACTGGAGGATAAAAAAATATATAAGAAGTTTGTTAACCGCAATAAGGATATTTTTATTAAATCGTATGCTATGGGAGAAAAGGATGGCCTTGGATTTTGCGTAATAAATATAATACAAGATGGAGAAGTTTGTCTAAAAGCTTTAATGCGTGGACGAAATTACGAAAGCAAGACGGAGTACATTAATGAATAGGGATAATGAAACATTAACTTCATTAGAGAAAAAACCAATATCTATATTGGTTATAAAATATTCATTACCTTCATTAGCTATTGTAGCCGTGAGTGGTTCTTATAATATCGTTGATGGTATATTTTTAGGTCGTTCATTAGGTATAACTGCTAATTCGGTTAATTCGTATGTGTTTTTATTATATATGGTAATATTTTCATTTTGTATTTTAATTAGCCAGGGAGCTTGTACGATTCTTACTATTTATCTAGGAGAAAAAAAGCAAAGAACGGCTGAAGATGTTATAGGCACCTCTATTTTCTTAGCAATTATTGTATCACTTATATTAGCGATTGTGATAAAAATGAACTTGAATAATATCACCAATTTACTAAATATTAGCAGTGAAGATAGAGTTTTTTTTAATGACTATTTTAACAATTTTTTGCAGTATCTACCTATTTATTTTTTGTCGCATATACTGACTTATATTCTTCGAGCTCAAGGGAAGGCTTTTCTTGTCATGTGTCTTAGTTTTCAGTCATTTGCTGTTAATGTGCTTCTTGGCTTTATATTTATAATTACTTTGAATTGGGGGTTTACGGGTTCTTCAGCCTCTACAATTGGAGCTAATTTATCAAGTTGCATAATAAGCTATATATATATGAAAGGAAAAAAAAGAAATATAAAATTATGTCTAGAAAAAATCAAATATAATAAAATTCTGATACAAGAAGTAATTACAACAGGAGTACCTCAATTTATCATGAATTTAGCTTCAGTTTTTTTATTGTTGATTTACAATGAAGTCGCAAAGCATTACGCTGGTTATTACGGACTTGCTGCATTATCCATTGGCTCTTCTATTTATAGGTATATTACATTGGTAATGAATGCAATTACAAATGGGATACAGCCTATTATCGGATATAATTATGGAGCTCAGAATTTTATTAGAGTAAAAAAAACCTTAAATTTTACTTTAGCATTAGCAAGCATAATATCATGTACATTAACATTTTTAATACAGTTTTATGCAATACAAATCATTAAACTTTATAATTATAATGATTTGAATTTTGAAGCGTTTGCAGTCGTGGGTATAAGATTAGTTTTATTGGCCCTACCTCTGCAAGGAATTATTTCAATTAGTACATCGTATTTTCAAAATATTAAAAAAACAAAAGTGTCTATGATTTTAATTATATTAAGGCAAGTTGTTTTTCAAATTCCATTGGCGATAGGATTACCGTATGTTTTGGGCATAAATGGCTTATGGCATTCATTTTGGATTTCTGATGTAATGATAGCAATTGTATCTATATTTTTATTAAATATTAACAGAAAGAAACTGAAAGGAGATCAGCTATGAAAAAAATTAAATTAATAGCATGTGACATTGATGGCGTTTTATTGGAAGACACTTTTAGTCCAATTCTTAGAGGATTAACTGTAAAATTGGGACAAGATTATACTAGAGAAGTTGAGCGGAACATGTTTTCGCAAACACGCGAAGAGGCAATGAAATATGTCATGGTAAAATTGGGTATAGGAAATCCTGAAGAAGCAAAGAAAATATATAATATGTATTTTGAAGAACGCGATAATTATTTAAAAGAACATTCATCTATTTTGATAAATGGTTTAGAGGCGTTTTTAGAACGATTGTCAAATCTTAATGTTGTATTGATTTGTTATGGAGGACTAGAGGAAGAACAGATCGTAGATGAGTTTATACCATATATGAAATATTTTGATAGGTATGTATGTACGAATAATTTTAGGCCAGGAATAAAGGAAATTACAAAAGATATATATAATTTAGAATATAGTCAGGTTTTATTTATTGACGATGTCAATAAAGTAGCAGAGACTGCAAAATCACTAAATACTCCGTTCATAGGTGTGCCATCTAAAGAAAGCTGGAGTTATCAAAAGCAGGATATGATAAAAACAGGTGTTAAATACTTGGTTGAGTCCATAAATGAGATAGATGCATCTATGCTTGAAAAAATTGATTTTGATGCAGAACATGGGAAGGTATGGAGTTAGATATGACCATTTGTTTTTATTCAGGGACAGGGAATAGTTATTTTATAGCAAAATTTATTTCTGAATTTTTTAAAAATGTTAAGTTGGTGTCAATATCTGAGAATTTCAATAAGAACATTACATTAACTGATGATGTTATAGGTATTGTATTTCCTGTGCATGGTCAAGGAATACCTCCTGTTGTATTTAAGTTTTTATGTAATACAAAATTTTTAGAAATTAAATATTCTTTTTCAATTGCAAGTTATGGAGGTGTTTCAGGTAAAGCTCTAGAAATGATTGATACAGCATTTCAATATAATGATATAAAGCTACACTACATTAAAAAAATAAGGATGCCAGCAAATTGTGTAATTGCTTATCCAGTATTACAATTATCAACTAAAAGCATGGAAGGTATTCAAAAAAAATTAAATAGAATATGTTGTGATATTCAAGTATACAAGAAAAATAATTTTTCTTCTAGTTTAGGAAGAGAATCATTTGATAGTCTATTAAGATTTATTCAGACAAAAGAGATTAAGTATTCAGAAAGGGGTGAATTATTTTATTCGAATAGCAAATGTATTAAATGCTTAAAATGTGTTAAATTATGTCCTGTAGGTAATGTTATGATTGAAAATCAGAAGATTGTTTTTGGAACTCTTTGTATACAATGCATGGCTTGTATAAATTGGTGTCCGGTAAAAGCAATAAATTGGAGACATAAAACTGAAAAAAGGAATAGATATACGAATCCCAAGATTGAATATAATGAAATGATTTCTGTAAATAAAACTTTATTGGAATAAGAATTCAGAAAAAGAAATGGGTAGAATCAAAAAAATGATTCTACCCTATTTACAATTGAATTTTTGTGAAAGGCATAAAGATGATTAATATTTTTTTAACGGAGATATCTGAGATTTTAGAAAGTGAAAGAGTATTTAATTATAAAAATAAATTCATACAAAAAATATATGGGAGACAAGTGTTATATTATGGATTAAAAAAAATCTATGGGATAAGAGATGCGCAAATTGGTTACACACAGTATTTGAAGCCTTTTTTAGAAAATTACAATAATATTTTCTTTAGTATTTCGCATTCTTCAAATATGGTTGTATGTGCTATAGCTGATTCTGAAATTGGTATAGATATTCAAACTATGCTTCGTTGGGATGAAAAAAAAATACTGAAAATTGTTGATTATTTTTTTAATGAAAAAGAGGTATCTCTAATTGAAAATTCTGAAAATGCGAGAGAGATTTTTTGGGAAATTTGGGTCTCAATAGAAAGTTATATAAAATATAAAGGTATTGGATTAAAACTTCCACTGGACTGCTTGGATATTACTATTTCTGATTACGGAATAAAATTACAAAATAATGAAGATTTAAAAGAAAATATATATATTAAACTGTTAGATAGTACTGAAAAATATAAAATGGCATTCTGTTCAGGAAAGCCTTCTGAATTTGAAATAGAAGAAGTAAATTGTGACAAAATAATTGAGCAGCTAAATGTATATGAGGAGAATTTGTTATGAATAATATTAAACAATTAATAGAAAATCAAAGGGAGTTTTATAATACAAGAGTAACACAAGATATAAATTACCGAATTAAGTCATTAGAAAAATTAGAATATGTAATTAAAAAGTATATTCCGGAAATTGAATCGGCATTAAATTATGATTTAAAAAAAACATCATATGAAAGTTATTTAATGGAAATAGGATTTGTTTTGGATGAGCTTTCTAAAGCTCAAAAAAATATATATAAATGGTGCAAAAAAAAATGGGTCGTTCCATCAAAATTGCAGTTTCCTTCCCTTTGTTACAAGAGTCCTAATCCGTACGGTAATGTTTTAATTATGTCTCCTTGGAACTATCCATTTATGCTTACTTTAGACCCATTAATAGGTGCTATTGCGGCAGGAAATTGTGTTATTATTAAACCTAGCGATTACAGTACAGCTTCTTCTAAACTGATCAAAAAAATTATTGGTGAGTCATTTGAGAGAGGACACGTGGATGTTGTATTAGGCGGTAGGGAGGAAAATGTAGAAATCTTAGACCAACATTTCCAATATATTTTTTTTACTGGTAGTACGGAGGTAGGAAAACTCGTATTAGAAAAGGCGGCACGATATTTAACCCCTGTAACATTAGAACTGGGAGGTAAGAGCCCATGCATAGTTGATGAAACATCTGATTTAAAAATAGCGGCTAAAAGAATTGTTTTTGGGAAATTTGCTAATGCTGGTCAGACTTGTATTGCTCCAGATTATGTTTTAGTTCAAGAGAAGGTATATCATGCATTTTTAGATAATTTAAAAAAATATATTATTGAAGATATAGGGATAGATCCATTACATACAGAAGATTACGGGAAAATCATTAGTACAAAGCATTATAGCAGATTAATGTCATTAATAAAAGATCAAAATATTTTCTGGGGAGGAGGGAGTGATGATTTAAACCTTTGCATTGAACCGACAATAATTATTAATACGAAAAAAAGTGATAAAATCATGCAAGAAGAGATATTCGGACCGATTCTTCCAGTCATATCATATGGAGAATTGGAGGAAGCTATTGAATATATTAATACTATTCCAAATCCATTAGCATTATATTATTTTACAAAGAGTAATCAAAGATTTAAAAAAGTAGACAAATATTGTAATTTTGGTGGTGGCTGTTGTAATGATACTATTTTACATATGGCAACAGGACATCTACCATTTGGAGGCGTAGGAAATAGCGGAATGGGAAGCTATCACGGAAAATATACATTTGATACATTTAGTCACTATACAAGTATACTGAAAAGTTGTACGTTGTTTGAGAATCCGTTACGTTATAGGCCATATACCAAAACAAAGGAAAGGGTAATTAAGACAATTTTATAATAAGCAACTGAATAAACCTTGTTTGAAATAATTATAAAAATAATAATAGAACTTGACAGATAATGAACTTTTGCTATAATAGTGAATGTCAGTTTCCAATAACTGATACTAAGCAAAGGGGATTAAGAAATATTTCTTAATCCCCTTTTCTTTTATAGATAATTGATAATAAAGAGATGTGGAGATATACCGTTATGGATAACACCCAGTATATAGCAGAAGAACTTACAAAATTACGTAAAGAAAAGAGAATGACCCAAGAGCAATTAGCTGAACTGGCTGGAGTATCACAAAATCATTTAAGCAAACTTGAGTCTGGTTGTAGGCAATAGGAATGAAGACTTATATAAAACTTCTTAATGCCTTAGATGTATATCTATTTTGGGTGTCAGAAATCGAGCACGAAAGACATGTAGAACTTATAAATTATTTTGTTCATACTATGAAAGAATGCTTAGAAAAAGAAATGGGACTTTTTCGTTTACAATTACAACGTTAAAAGTTGGGTTAGATGAAATGTTGAGGAGTCAAGAAAAAGTTAGTGCTTCCAGAACAGTAGATATTGAAAAAAATTCCTAAACAATAGGTTATATTTAAGGAACAATTAGTTTAGCAGTCGGGAGAATAAAGATGGATTTTTACGAGGTATTGATAAAAAGAGATTGGATTCGTAATGTCGAGATTCGAGTAAAGGATGGCAAAGATAGCGAAGAAGTATGGAAAGACATAGAGATACCGGGGTATGTAGGGCTTTATCTTGCGGAAAGTGCGCAGAAAGCATGTGAGTACGCTGCGGAAGAGTATGTTTATCCAATTGATGGTTTAGTGGCGCTGAATTTGAGCCAAATTTTATCCGGAGATTTTAATGCGTTAAAAAAATATAAAGAAGATATATAATAGAAGAAACATTTTTTTGTGTTATCTGTAGTTTGAAGATTATATGTCTGTATAGGGGAAATGACGGCAGACGTAGAGCGAGGAGGAAGCAGATATTCGAGTTTTTTTAGGCTGTCAGGATGGTAGGGATGAAAAAACACAGTGGGTGGCATGCCTGAGATGGGATATAGGAGAACTGCCATGAGGAGACGAGACAGGCCTGCTTGAAGAACTGCGCGAAACCCCACTATAAAGTTAATTACATGCACCAACAGTTAGAACCGTTCATAGGGAATATCGAAGGCTTTATAAAATTCCTTACGGAAATGTTGGGATGGGTGATTGAAATAGACGATAAGAGGATACGGATTGATGAAAATAAAGAGTATTGCGTCTGTCCAATCGCAGAGGGCACAGAGGGCAAAGTTACTTTTGGGCTACGTGACGACGCCGCTTATTAAGCCATCAAGATGTTCTGCAAAGTATTGGAAAGAGAAGTGAAGGCAAAGGTGAAACGCTCCTATTTAAGATACAGAAGATCCTGTATCTATGATTTACAAGTATAATAACCATCTTATAGCTATCAGAAAGAGGAATATATGAATAAATTTCTATCATTTGATTTTATAGTGCTTTTACTCCTTGCATTTATTTTATTCGGGATACATGAATTTGGGTACTGGTTAGCATACCGTGTGTGCGGATATGATGCAATGCAGTTATCAGGAAATCAGTGTTAGCTCCTGGTATTGATCCGAAGAAAGATATTAAAGTCAATAAAATGCAGGGTTTATTTATTGCTTTGAACGGCTTTCTGTTTTCAACATCTGTTGAGATAGTGGAAAGTTCTTTTGTTGGGTGGTATCGCTGGCACAAGTGTTGATTTTATTTGGGTGATAAGTATGCTGTTTCAAAAGGATATTTATATTTACGCAAAAAAATATAAGAAAAGAGACTAACTTTGAGAATGAGAATGGAAGCAGCCAGATGAAAACATCTTGAAGCCAATTACAACAGGTTTGTTGGCAGCGGTATGCTGATCTTTGCAAGTCGCCAGAGAAGAAACTTAAAAGTAACCCCGGTGTGAACCTGGGATATACCTAAAAGCCAGCGGCACTTGGAAGAACTGATGGGGAACAGGCTCTACTTCCATCAGATTTTGAATGTGTTGTTGATAAAGCAGATATAACGAGGAAGGTATGTGCAATGATGAATTTGACAAACATTTCGGGGAGGGAAGGCATAACTAGCGGGTGTATGGCAGCATGAGTGGTAAAAAAAATTACAGTTATACATATCAATGTGGAATGAAAATAGGTTAGCAGAATGTCGATATCATCAGAAGGATGTTTATTGATATCTGCTATTTTTATTATTTATGGACTTGTAGTCAATGGTTAAAAATGGAGTCTTCCTGTAGAATGAATCATATCACATTGATTTAATTATATTATATAGATATGGAATGTGATAGCTGAAATTAAAAATTCAGGAGATTGTACTTTGACAATAGAATATCGGCACGGTGGAAGGTTTTTGAGTTTAAGATGCCATAAATGACATACCTCAGAAATCTTCCTTAAAGAATACAAAACATTTTGGGCATGTAATAGAGCATGAAGAAAAGTAATTAGCTACGCTATAATGTATCTGCCTTTTAGGTGAACGCTAGGAATCGTAATAGAAGAAGCAAAGGTATGAGCGGCGCTTATTCATGGATTATTTAACCAATAATTTAAAAGCCAAAATGATAATGATACCTCCGTAATATAGAATCACGGTCCGGGTAGCGCCGGAGGCATGAGTAGTGAGGAAGGGTGCTGCAAAGTGTCAGGCAGGGTATGGTTAAACTGGTTCTACGTGTTCCCATGGTACAAGGGGTGAGATAATATACAGCCGCATCATAATTTTGATGCGGTGTACCATTAAGAAATTAGAGTTATGTGGCAATTCTAACTGCTATATAATTGTGATTTTTTATTGATTTTTTTTGGTTCTTACTTGACACAGGCAGGGAAAAGCACAACGATAGAATGTATTTTAGGCACAAAAAATGCTGATAGTGGAACAGTGTCCGTATTGAACTGCAATCCCCAAAGAGATAGATGCCGCCTGTTCCAAAAAGTTGGTGTCCAATTTCAAGAGGGAGATTATCAGACGGAAATTAAAGTATCAGAGTTATGCGGGGAAACCGCCTGCCTGTATGAAGCCCCCGCGGATTGGAAAAGCCTTTGCGAACAATTTGGCATAGGCAGCAAGATTGGTAATGCAGTAAAAAGTCTGTCCGGCGGCGAGCGTCAACGGTTATTTATCGTGCTTGCCTTAATTCCTAACCCGGAGTTGGTATTCCTTGATGAACTTACTACCGGACTGGACGCAAAAGCCCGTCGTGACGTTTGGAAAATCCTGCAAGAGCTGAAACATGGAGGATTGACTATTTTTTTAACCTCTCACTTTATGGACGAGGTAGAAATCTTATGTGACGAGATTTGTATTTTGAAACAGGGAAAAGCAGTATTTTACGGAACGGTTGAACAGGCAAAAGAAGTAAGCGGCTGCAAAAAGTTTGAGGACGCTTATCTCATGCTTTCCGGTGAGGAGGTTGGAGAATGAAATCATTCTTGATACTTTTGAAAAATGAATTAAAACTTAATATACGAAATATGAATATGGTTATTTTTGCTGTCATTATGCCGCTTATTGTCTTAGTTATTCTTGGCTTTATTTACGGAACAAAACCCGCCGTAGAGGGAACGGCATACACCTTTATGGAACAGTCTTTCGGCGCGCTCTGCTGCATTTCCATTTGCGCGGGTGGGCTTATGGGGCTGCCCCTTGTGGTTTCGGAATATCGGGAACGAAAGATTTTGAAGCGTTTTCAAGTTACCCCTGTCAGTCCTACAAAATTACTTGCTGTTGAATTTGCAATTTACATGATATATTGTGTTGTATCAATTCTGACCCTTTTCCCTGTCGCTATGCTGTTTTGGAAAATCAAAATACATGGTTCTTTTCTCTTGTTTTTGGGAAGTTGGTTTTTGACTATGGTATCAACGTTAAGCATTGGTCTGTTAGTTGGGGGAATTGCTAAAAACATGAAAAGTGCAAGTGTGATTGCCTGAATTTTGTATTTCCCCATGCTTATTTTTTCAGGGGCAACACTTCCTTTTGAAGTTATGCCATCTGCCATGCAGAAGATTATCAGCATTTTTCCTTTAACACAGGGCATTCAGTTAATGAAAGCGACGTTTCTTGGGTTGTCAGATGACAACGCATTGCTTCCAGTTGTTGTTATGTGCGCTGTTACAATAATCTGTTTTGGTATTTCCATAAAATATTTCAAGTGGGAATAAAAATACACCTATAAATAAATATAAAAATCTGCCGGACGACGGCAAAAGAAAAGAACCGTCGTCACGCAGATGTTTTGTCATGCTGTTTTTTTAGAAGCGGCGGTTTTGAGAAATCAGAGCCGCCGTTTCATTTTGGAATAATTTTGATTGTTAACGGCGGCATCAAGGAGGTATTGCCGTTTTGCTGTTATATATTTATTCACAGCTGCGAGGCAATGGCTGCTTATACATTAAAGCGGAACAGCACAACGTCGCCATCCCTCATGACGTATTCCTTGCCCTCGGAACGTACCAGGCCCTTTTCCTTGGCCGCATTCATGCTGCCGCAGGCCATCAGGTCGTCGTAGTTGACTACCTCCGCGCGGATAAATCCACGCTCAAAGTCGCTGTGAATCTTTCCTGCTGCCTGGGGGGCCTTGGTTCCCACCTTGATGGTCCATGCACGGCTCTCCTGGGGACCTGCTGTCAGGTAGCTCATAAGGCCCAGGATGCGGTAGCTGGCCGCAATCAGTTTCTCCAGACCGGACTCTGTAAGGCCCAGGTCGTCTAAGAACATCTTTTTCTCATCGTCATCCAGTTCAGCGATTTCCTGTTCAATCTCAGCGCAGATAACAAATACTTCACAGTTGTTCTTGTCGGCAAATCCCCGGACTGACTGGACATACTGGTTGTCCACGCCGTCGTCTGCAAGGTCATCCTCGGCCACATTGGCAGCAAAGATCACGGGTTTCCATGTAAGAAGGTTCAGGGTATTGATGAACTCCCTGGCATCATCGTCATCCGGCTCAAAGCTGCGGGCCAGCTTTCCGTCTTCCAGGTGGGCCTTGATGGCTTTTAACAGCTCCACTTCCTTTGCCAGATCCTTGTTGTTGAACGCACCCTTGGACTGCTTGGCAATGCGTCGCTCCAAAATCTCAATGTCGGAGAAAATCAGCTCCAGATTAATGGTCTCAATGTCGCGGAGGGGGTCAATGCAGCCGTCCACATGAATCACATTGGGATCGTCAAAACAGCGAACCACATGTACAATGGCGTCCACCTCACGGATGTTGGACAGGAACTGGTTGCCCAGACCTTCACCTTTGGAAGCGCCCTTTACCAGACCTGCAATGTCCACGAATTCGATGACAGCTGGGGTGGTCTTTTCTGAGTTGTACATGGCGGTAAGTTTGTCCAGACGGACGTCGGGAACCGGAACCACGCCTACGTTGGGGTCAATGGTACAGAACGGGTAGTTGGCTGATTCCGCACCTGCCTTTGTCAAGGAATTGAAGAGGGTACTCTTGCCGACGTTGGGGAGTCCTACGATACCTAATTTCATATGATTACCTTCCTATCTGTATGTGTTATATGATGGTTCAAATACGCCCGGGCTTTGGGCGGGGACGTTCTGATTCTATTACAGCTTTATTATCATATCATAAAAAGGGGGGAAATTAAAGGGGAAAATGTGAGTGGGTTATGGGGGTGAGGGGACGCGGACGGGGCGGAGGATCGGGAAAATGAACGGACGGGGGCGGGGAGATTTGGCTCATGGTTCCCTTGGGTGCTGTCTCTAAGCCGTAACCGGGGACAAAGCAGGGGAACAGTGGCAAATTCCGGAGAAATCTTGATGATTTCTCCTCCATGTGCCATCGGCTTCGGGCCGTGTAGGCCCTCAGTCGCCCACTGCTTTGCCCCCGGTTACGGCTAAGTGACAGTTGCCCCTCGGAAAAAATCGCCAAATCTCCCCGCTTCCGTCTGTTCATTTTCCGGCTGCTCTTTCCCTCGTCCGCTGACACATCCTCCCATAAGGAGAGAAGAGGGATGAGTTGAATGTAAGGATGAATATATAATGTGAGATTTTTTCTCCGTCACATAAGGGGCCGATGGAAGGGAATATGGGAAGAGAGGAGGTGATAGGAACAGGCAATGACATTGTATATAGTCATAGCACAATGACATAACATAAGGACATGGTGTAAGGATATGGCATAGAGATATGGTACAAGGATATAGTATAAGGGCATAGTACAAGGACATAGTAAGAGAACATAGCCCAAGGATGTGGTGTGGTGGAAAGGGAACTTTTGAATACATGAAGAATTTTCTCATGAAAATATTACATATGATATATGTATTTGGCAGAGGAGTGAATGGTAATAAGGAGGAGTTTTCTCATATTGAAAGCGATACGGATTTATA